>OHAE01000493.1_pt1 | contig 35958 bp, 31 predicted proteins | sample 1577061 | NCBI WGS metagenome assembly OHAE01 (sample SAMEA3541535, study PRJEB24748) | human gut metagenome | biome: human gut; feature: human-associated habitat; material: faeces | place: China | collected 2012
ATTATACCTACCCCGCCATTATTTTCCAGTGTTTTCTGTACGGCCTGTGACATGGTCTGTGTCTGTCCCGGTTCATTATCACCTAAAGAATATATTTTGTCTTCATAATTTCCCACTTTATAAAAATCCTCTCTTCGTCTTATGCCTTCTTCATCCTACTTTTATTTGTATACAGAGAACCTGTCCCTGCCAGTTTTCGTACTCATTTTTGCATACAAAAAAGACACCTGCCAAAATATGTCAGTGCCTCTTCTCGCTTTGCGTCCCTGCATTTCAGTAGGTTTGCCTTTAAATAATTTCCATTTTTCCAAAAATAAAATATCATAAAGTTATTTATGCGTCAATAATGTCGGATAAAAATCTATATTTTTTTATTTGAATTTTTGACATTTCTCTGATAAATCCTTTCAGCCAAAGACAATTCTGGTTTTTTCTTTCCACATACACTGCATCATAGTTTTCTACAAGACCAGTAAGGAGTTTTACATTCAATTCTTCTTTGCTATTTTCTTTGTCTTCTCTACATCTTTACGTGCATATCCCATACACGGCATCTCCTTTTTGCATAAAAAAGCAGCTAACCTATTTTTCATAGACTAACTGCTCGTGTTTTAGTTCCATATTCAGTTTTATTCTACAAATCCGACAGTGAAATTCGGTCGTATGCGCTATTTTTCTTATCTTCCGGATGTGGTTCCAGTCCGATAATTGTAATATCTTTCTGGTCTGGTCCATAAACCCAGTACATTCTTCATGAATCAATACCCTTGCAAAAGCTGCTCATCATTGCAATCACGGATAATTCTTAAATTTATATTTTCCTTTTCCATAACCAGATACTGGTTCAATAATATCTGCCTGTACCAAATTGGAAAGAAGTTTTGAAGCACCTGAACCTTTCAGCTCAAGAATCTCCATAACTGCACTTCTTCCAAACACCTCATCAAAGCCAAACTTTTCAAAGAGTCTATGGATATGAACCGTCGTTTTTACTGAGAAGTCACTACCTTTTTGGGAAAGTACACTTTCAATATCCACTTTTTTGTCTTGAATGTCCACTTTTTCATTCTCAATATCCACTTTTCTATCTCCAATGTCCACTTTTTCTTCATTCAAAAGTTCACTTATATGAAGATTTCGATTATGAAGCTCATTTTTCTCGTTCAAAAGTAGATTTCTGAGAAACGCTTCCAGATACTCTGTTGTTTCGTGAATACCTTTTTGCAGGTTCGTATAGTTTGCACGGACAAGTGCATTTCGGAAATACCACGCATTTTCCGCAAAAATATCATTGGTTGCAGAAAATCCAATTGTCCTTAGATATTTGATGAAGAACACCGCCGTTGTTCTCGTATTGCCTTCCCCGAAGATATGGATTTGCCATAGCCTTGAAATGAATATCGCCAGATGATGGATAATCTCGTCCATTGACAGTCCTTTATAACTAAAGTCCTTCTCCTGCGAAAAATCATATTCAAGTGTGGCTCTCAGTTCTGAAGCACTGCCGTACATAACAGTTGCACCATCAAGCACCCATTCTTTCTTTGTAATGTTGTAATCTCTAATCTTTCCGGCGTGTTTATAAATCCCCTGAAAGAGTTTGCGGTGGATAGAGATATACTCATTCGGAGAAAATGAGAACGCTGTTTCAGAAAGAATTTCTGCAATACGGGAAGAAACCTTATCTGCTTCTTCGGTACGTTCATCATCAGACAAATGCACTGGTCTTTCTTTATAATAGCTGTCAATAAGACTCTGTGCTTCCTTCATCGTGATTTTGCCTTCAATATTCTGAATGGCTGTATCAATCAAATATTTAGATGGTTTGAGTCCGTCCACCGCCTGAAGTCCGATTGCGGTACTCCAAGCATATCCTTTATGAGCTTTATCCGGTTCAGACTCCCTTAAATATTCCTTAAACGGGTCTTTTTCCATATCCACTACCTCGCTTCATAGTTATTCTAATCAAAATTCTTTATTCAGAAAACAAACCGATTTTAGAAAACATTTTATGCAATCTGTACTCATCAAATGGAAGATATTCCGCAATAGTAAATCCTATAATACCTGTATTTTCCTGAATATATTGTAGTATCTCTGAAAGTTTTTCTATTGTCATTTTTCCACCACCAGCACCATCTCCAACTAATTCCGGATTAGCAAAATATGTGGAATGGAAACAATGTTCGTCCAAAAATTCTGTTGATAATCATGCAGACCTTGTAAGCCAACATAAAGTATTTCATTTTCCCTTATTGTTTCCCTTGTGTTATATCGTCCCACCAGTGTTTATGAACTCTGATAAGGGAAAATACAAGGGCAAAAAGATTATATAAAACAGTATAACACAAAATAAAAGTGGCATGGTGAACTGATTGGAATGCTTCTTAATTTTTACAATTAATGATCTCATGCACTGGCAGACGGCAGGTGGCAGATAGGGTATCTATAAAAATCTATATTTTCTTCAATGACTCTGCCACCCATCATTCTTTTAATGCAAACAGAAAAAGCACCTCTCAGATTAACTCTAAGAAGTGCTCTTGTTGTCGTGCATATCAATCATTGATCCAGTGAATCAATTTTGATTTCATTCTCAAACCTGTGTCCTTTCACCTGAAATTCGTCATGCTTCATAACGATTCATTATTATCCTAAATTTTGTTGTCAACTGTGATCTGACATCATGGTTTTAGAGATTTTATATTTAATTTTAGTACAGCTTAGCACCAGCCGGAATATGGTTATCAACCATCAGAAGATGCAGTTCTTCATCCTCTGAATCCTTCAGGTTATTCACTGCTGAAAGCAGCATACCGCAAGACTCGATTCCCATCATCTTTCTTGGCGGAAGGTTGGTGATTGCGATCAGTGTCTTACCAACTAATTCTTCCGGCTCATAGTAAGAGTGGATTCCGCTTAAGATCGTGCGGTCTGTACCTGTTCCGTCATCCAGTGTGAACTGAAGGAGCTTCTTGCTCTTCGGAACTGCTACACACTCTTTAACCTTTACAGCACGGAAATCTGACTTGCTGAATGTGTCGAAATCAACTGCCTCTTCAAACAGTGGCTCAATCTTTACATTAGAGAAATTGATTTTCTCATTCGGAGTAAAGAATCCGTTGTTGTCGTTGGCAGCCGGAGCTTCGTCAGCATCTGCTTTGGATGCATTCTTGTCGGAGTCAAGGGACTTCATTGTCGGGAACAGCAGTACGTCTCTGATTGCCTGGCTGTCTGTCAGGAGCATAACCAGACGGTCAATTCCGTATCCGATACCACCTGTAGGCGGCATACCAATCTCCAGTGCGTTCAGGAAGTCTTCATCTGTGTGGTTTGCTTCCTCATCACCGGCGTCAGCAAGAGCATCCTGTGCTTTGAAACGCTCTCTCTGGTCGATCGGGTCATTCAGCTCGGAATATGCGTTACACATTTCCCATGTATTACAGAAGAGCTCGAAACGCTCTACCTTGCTCGGATCAGAAGGTTTCTTCTTGGTCAGCGGAGAAATTTCGATCGGATGATCCATGATAAATGTAGGCTGGATCAGTTCTTTCTCACAGTACTCCTCGAAGAACAGGTTGATGATATCACCCTTCTTGTGGTGTGCCTCATATTCAATATGATGCTCGTCAGCAAGCTTTTTAGCTGCCTCATCATCTGCTACTTCATCAAAGTCGATTCCTGCATATTTCTTAATTGCTTCGTTCATTGTCATTCTGGCGAACGGCTTACCAAGGTCGATTTCCACACCATTATAAGAAATCTTAGTGGATCCGCACACTTTTTCTGCCAGATAACGGAACATGGACTCTGTCAGTTCCATCATTCCCTCATAATCTGTATATGCCTGGTAAAGCTCCATCAGAGTGAATTCCGGGTTGTGACGTGTATCAACACCCTCGTTACGGAATACACGGCCAATCTCGTAAACTCTTTCAAGTCCACCAACGATCAGTCTCTTCAGATAAAGCTCCAGAGAGATACGAAGTTTAACGTCTTCGTTCAGTGCATTGTAATGTGTCTCAAACGGTCTTGCAGCTGCACCGCCAGCGTTGGAAACTAGCATTGGAGTTTCGACTTCCATGAAGTCACGTCCTGCAAGGAAGTTACGGATCTCTTTGAGGATCTGGGAACGTTTGATAAATACATTCTTGCTGTCCTGATTCATGATAAGGTCTACATATCTCTGACGATAACGGGTATCTGTATCAGTCAGTCCGTGGAATTTCTCCGGAAGGATCTGTAAACTCTTTGTCAGCATAGTCATTTTTTCAGCATGGATAGAGATTTCGCCTGTTCTTGTTCTGAAAGCAAAGCCTTCCAGACCGAAAATATCACCGATATCAGATTTTTTGAAATCTGCATAGGATTCTTCTCCGATTGCATCTCTTGCCACATAGACCTGAATATTGCCCTGCAGATCCTGAATATTACAGAAAGAAGCTTTGCCCATGACACGTTTGAACATCATACGACCGGCGATTGCTACGTGGATCGGGTTCGCATCCATGATTTTTCTTCTTTCTTCATAGTCCTGTTTGAGGACTTCTCTTGCCTGTGCTTCATCAAGACCTTCTACATCTGGAGTCTTGTGGTCTTTTAAGATCTCTGCCTCATGCGCTTCATAGAGATTCTTTACCTCAAGTGAGTGATGTGTCTGGTCAAATTTTGTGATCTGAAACGGGTCCTTGCCATTTGCCTGCAAATCTGCAAGCTTCTCACGACGAACCTTCAGCAGCTGGTTTGTATCCTGCTTCTTCTGCTCTGCCACTTTGTTGGCCTCCTTCTGTTTTTTGACTTATTTAAACGTTTCTCTGGATCTCCAGAACCTTGTATTTCATGATTCCCATTGGCATTTCTACATCAACAACATCTCCTGTATGTGCACCGATCAGAGCTTTTCCTACTGGAGATTCATTGGAGATCTTACCTTCCAGGCTGTTCGCTTCTGTAGAACCAACGATCTTTAATTCCATATCTTCATCGAATTCATAGTCATGTACTTTAACCTTGCATCCAACGTTGATCTTATCAAGATCTACTTCATCTTCTACAACGACTTCTGCATTTTTAAGGATTTTTTCGATTTCTTCGATTCTTGCTTCGATGTCTCTCTGCTCATCTTTTGCTGCATCATATTCAGCATTCTCAGAAAGGTCACCCTGTTCTCTTGCTTCTTTGATCTTACCTGCAACTTCTTTTCTTTTTACTACTTTTAAATCATGCAGCTCATCTTCCAGTTTTTTAAGACCTGCATATGTTAATAAATTCTTCTTTTCTTCCATAATCCTTACACCCTTTCAAAATAGCCGGATATTTATTGGATATATATTCCCGGAATAATTGCTGTCTACATAACTTCTCAAAACATCATACCTCAAAACGGGCAGACTTATTCTAGGATATTCACAATTTCTGTATTATACCCAAATCTGTATACCTTGTCAAGAACCAAAAAAGCCGGAATTCCGCGATTAACCGCGAATTCCCAGCTTCTGTAATTTTCCTTGTTTTATCTCTGAACAGTAACATCCAGCAGCTTTTCCAATTCTTCATAGCTGCTGACCAGATTGGAATCTCTGCGCAGCCCTGCACTATGTCTCATTCCTGAAGTATACCATGCAATATGCTTACGCATTTCACGGATTCCGGTAAATTCACCTTTCAGTTCGATCTGCATTCTTGCATGACGAAGAATCATCTCTCTGATTTCTTCCCAGGATGGACGCGGAAGCAGCTCTCCCGTAGTAAAATAATGGTTCATCTCACGGAAGATCCATGGATTTCCTCTCACTGCGCGACCAATCATGATCCCATCACAGCCTGTCTCACGCACCAGTGCTTCTGCTTTCTTTGGAGAATCCACATCCCCGTTTCCAATGACTGGAATAGATACCGCTTCTTTGATCCTGCGGATCGTATCCCAGTCCGCTTCGCCTGCATAATACTGCTGTCTTGTTCTTCCGTGGACCGCAACTGCAGCTGCACCGGAATCCTCAATAATCTTTGCAATCTCCACTGGATCTACCGGATATCCCTCAAAACCAATACGAATCTTCGCCGTTACCGGTTTCTTCACCGCACGAGAAACTTTTGTCACAATTTCCCGGATCAGTTCCGGATTTTTAAGCAATGCAGACCCCTCTCCGTTGTTGACTACCTTCGGGACCGGGCAGCCCATATTGATATCCAGGATATCAAATGGCTGTTCTTCGATACTTTTTGCAACTTCTGCCATCAGATCCGGCTCACTTCCAAAAATCTGCATGGAAACCGGATGCTCCACCGGATCGATCTGCATAAGAGAGATTGTATTTTTATTATGAAAAGAAATCGCCTTTGCACTGACCATCTCTGTGCACAACAGACCTGCCCCCTGCTCCTTGCAGAGAATACGGAATGGAAGATCCGTAACCCCAGCCATTGGTGCCAGAATAAAAGGATTCTCAATCTCTACAGAACCAATTTTCCACTTCATTTTCATAAGTGTTTCCATAGATCAGCTTTCCTTACCTATCATTTCACCATCATCTTCGATGGTCTCACCAAGGAAAAATACCTTATAATACATTTCCAGAGACTGCAGAAGTTCTCTTTTTTCGGTCTGCAGCTGTTTGATCTTAAGAACACTTCCAATATCATCATACATGGCATCGGAATCCAGTGCCTCTGTTTTGAACTGCAGACTGCCATTATCATCAAACTCCAGTGTCAGGATTCCGCCGATATCTTCGGTATAAAGGACACACATGATATGCAGTTCCTGTTTGATCGATTCCGGAAGAGAATCAAAATCCTGATTAAAATAATATTTCTGCTCATAAGCGCTTGCACCGCAGAGCACAACATTTTCCTGATACATATAAAAACTCCTTTGTTAAAAATGTTCCTGTCCGCAGCAACTTAAATATAGCTGTACAATCCTCTTACAGACACTTCTCCGGAGCACACTTTACGAATCTCTCCGCTCTGCACACGCACCAGAAGTGCTCCATCTTTATCGATTTCCAGAGCCACGCCTTCATACGGGCTGATCTTATCCAGAACGCGGACCGGCTGGCTCTTATTTGCCAGCAGCATGTTATAATCATCCAGCATCATGGAAAGATCGCAGGTTTGGACAAATTTCTCATAATTGATTTCAAATTTCTCCATAACAAGCCCGATCAGACGGTTTCTGTCGTATGTTTTTCCCGTTTCCAGGTACAGAGAGGTCGCTTTGTCTTTCAGTTCATCCTGAATTTCTTTCAGATTTACATTCAGTCCGACACCGATCACCACTTCTCGGATCTTTCCATCCTGCACTCCCATTTCTGTCAGGATTCCGCAGATTTTCTTGTGGGAAACGACCACATCATTCGGCCATTTGATAGAAACTTCCACACCAAGCTCGCACACTGCCTGCGCTACGCTCAATCCCATTACAAGTGTCAGCATAGACGCATATTGCGGTTCAAATTCCGGTTTCAGAAGAATGGACATCATCACTGAACTTCCCTCCGGTGCCGTCCATTTACGTCCCAGCCTTCCCTTACCGGCAGACTGAAATTCTGCAACTGCCAGTGTTCCGTGTTCCGCATTTTCTTTTGACATGCGCTTGCACCACTCATTTGTGGAATCTGTTTCCTTTGCAAAATGGACGGTTTTGCCCGCCCATTTTGTGTTTATCTCTTTTGAAATTGTTTCTTCATTATAGATTGTAGTTATCATTTGTTCTCCGGCTCTCCAAGAGTTGCCACCATAACTGCTTTGATCGTATGCATACGGTTTTCTGCTTCATCAAATACATGAGACTGTGCAGATTCAAATACTTCATCTGTCACTTCCATATCTGTCAGGTTGAAACGTTCTCCCATTTCCTTGCCAATCTTTGTCTTGAGATCATGGAATGCTGGCAGACAGTGAAGGAAGATTGCTTTTTCCCCTGCATTTTTCATAACATCAGCAGTTACTTTGTATGGTGTCAGATCTTTGATACGCTCTTCCCATACTTCATCCGGCTCACCCATAGATACCCATACATCTGTATAGATTACATCTGCATCTTTTGTTCCTGTCTGTACATCTTCTGTCAGAGTCACACTTCCACCGGAAGCCTCTGCATAAGTCCTGCACAGATCTACAAGTTCCTGATTCGGGAAGTATTTCTTTGTTGTGCATGCTACAAAATGCATTCCAAGCTTGGAGCATGCGATCATCAGTGAGTTACCCATGTTATAACGGGCATCTCCCATGTATACCAGACGGCGGCCCTTGAGATCTCCAAAATGCTCACGGATGGTCAGCATGTCTGCCAGCATCTGTGTCGGATGATATTCGTTTGTCAGTCCGTTCCATACCGGAACGCCTGCATATTTGGCCAGTTCTTCAACAATATCCTGTCCAAATCCTCTGTATTCGATTCCTTCATACATTCTTCCAAGAACTCTTGCGGTATCGGCAATACTTTCTTTCTTGCCGATCTGAGAACCGGTCGGATCCAGATATGTACTGCCCATTCCAAGATCATGAGCAGCTACTTCAAATGCGCAACGTGTTCTGGTGCTTGTTTTCTCAAAGATCAGGGCAATGTTTTTGCCTTTATAATATTCATGAAGCTCTCCTGCTTTTTTCTTTGCTTTTAATTCAGCAGCGAGATCGATCATGTAGGTGATCTCTTCTGGTGTAAAGTCTTTCAGCGTAAGAAAATTGCGTCCTTTTAAGTTCATAACAGTTACTCCTCTTTTTTCGTGTTTCTTTATAAAAAATTATTCTTCTGTTTTCTTATCCTCAACAACGATCTCTTTCAGAGATGATGCAAGTCCTGCCAGTCCCTGGATCTCAGACGGGATAATGATCTTGGTAGCCTTACCATCTGCTGCCTTTCCAAATGCTTCCAGGCTCTTCAGTGTAAGTACTGCCTGATCTGCCCCGGCTTCACGGATCATACGGATACCTTCTGCATTGGCTTTCTGAACTTTCAGAACTGCCTCCGCCTGTCCTTCAGCCTCTTTGATCATACGTTCTTTCTGCGCTTCTGCTTTCAGAATCGCAGCCTGTTTCTCAGCTTCCGCATCGAGGATTGCAGATTCTTTTTTACCTTCTGCAACAAGGATCGTAGATTTTTTCTCACCTTCTGCGCGGAGAATTGCTTCACGTCTTTCACGCTCAGCCTTCATCTGTTTCTCCATAGCTTCCTGGATTGCTGCCGGCGGAATAATATTTTTCAGTTCCACACGATTTACTTTGATTCCCCACGGATCTGTTGCCACATCCAGGGATGCACGCATCTTAGTGTTGATAACTTCACGGGAAGTCAGCGTTTCATCCAGTTCCATGTCACCGATGATGTTTCTAAGGGTTGTCGCTGACAGATTTTCGATTGCCATGATCGGATTTTCCACACCATATGCAAAAAGCTTTGGATCTGTAATCTGGAAAAACACAACAGTATCGATCTGCATTGTTACGTTATCTTTGGTAATAACCGGCTGTGGTGGAAAATCCACAACCTGCTCTTTCAGATTGACTCTTCTTGCCACACGGTCAATAAATGGTGTTTTGAAATGAATACCTGTGTTCCATGTTTCTTTGTATGCACCAAGACGTTCTACAACGATTGCATATGCCTGTGGCACAATACGGATACAGGATGCCAGGATCCAGAGTACAAGTACGATGAGTACTACAAAAATAATAATTCCTGCCATGTTACTTACCCTCCTTTTCTTCTTTCACAATCAGTTTTACTCCCTGAACAGCTTCAATTGTTACAACTGTCTGTTCCGGAATCGTTACTTCATCAGAAGATGTTCTCGCCATCCATTCAATATCATTGATACGGACCTGCCCTGTCTGCTCCAGATTATTGATCTTCTGAATCACAACAGCTTTTTCTCCGATCAGGCTGTTTACATTGGTCTTTGGCACACCCTTATTCATATATCGAACTGCCAGTGGTCTTGTAAAAATCAGCAGGACCAGTGAAATGACTAAAAACAGGATCCACTGCACCAGTATACCTGCACCTGCGCCTGACGCAATCGCTGCGACCAGTGCGCCTCCTGCAAACCAGATCGTAGTCAGTCCTACCGTGATTGCCTCGATCACAAGAAAGACCGCCAACACGATCAGCCACATTAAAGGTTCCATCTTATCCCCTCCTCTGCCTTGCCGCCTCATACATGAGTATTCCAGCCGCCATAGCTGCATTGAGGGATTCCACCTGCCCACACATCGGGATCCGGATCAGACAGTCTGCTGCATCCGCTGCCTGGTCTGTAAGGCCCTTTCCTTCGTTTCCGATCAAAAACGCAGTTCCGTCCTCATAGGATTCCCTGTCATATGAGTTTTTACCCTGTAAATGTGCGGCAAAAAAGCGGATTCCTCTTCCCTGAAGTTTCTGTTTTAATGATACCACATCTTCCACATAGAAAAAAGGAATTCTGTAAACAGATCCCATCGTTGCGCGAATTACCTTTGGGTTTGTAATATCCACACAGGTTTTTGTCAGGAAAACCCCACTCACTCCGGCGCCTTCTCCGGTTCGGATGATCGTCCCTGCATTTCCGGGATCCTGCAGATCCTCCAAAACCATAAGAAGTGGTTTTTCCTCTTTCAGAAGATCTTCCAGTTCGTAAGAAGGCTGTCGGAGTACGGTAAGGATTCCCTGTGGCGTCTGTGTATCACACATCTGCCTGAACACACCGTTCTCAACTGCATCCCAGGAAAATCTCCGTACCTTTTTCATTACTTCTTCATCTTCGAGCATTGATTCTGCCACATAGATTTTCTCAATCCAGTCATCCGGTGCCTCCAGGAACATTTTTCTTCCTTCTGCAATGAAAAGTCCCTGTTCTCTTCTCACCTTTGCCTTCTGATTCAGCTTTATTATATTCTTAACCTGTGTATTCTGTGCACTGGAAATCATTCAGTTACTCCTTTAATCCAGAACGGAGACCGCCTGACGGTGGCCTCCGCTGTAAAAACGTCGTATTTTTATTTTTTATAGTTATGAGAAAGTGAGTTACATACTTCCCACATATATGGGGATACATCTTTCTGCATAGCAAGTGCTTCGTTAATATCGAAGTCCATGAATTCTCCATGACGGTATCCAACAACTCGACAGGATTTACCCTGTACAAGAAGGTCTACGGCAAGTGCACCCATCATAGATGCATATACACGGTCCTTACATGTCGGGTTTCCACCACGCTGCATATGTCCGAGGATCGTTGCACGTGTCTCAATACCTGTAGCTGCTTCAATACGTCTTGCCATAGCCTCAGAATGACCAATACCCTCTGCATTTACGATGATATGGTGTTTCTTTCCTGCTTTACGGCTTGCAATAATGTTATTGATCAGCTTCTGCTCATCATAGTCATATTTCTCAGGGATCAGGACGTCCTCCGCTCCATTGGCGATACCGCACCACATAGCAAGGTATCCTGCATTACGTCCCATAACTTCGATAATACTGCATCTTTCGTGAGATGTGGAAGTATCACGAACTTTATCGATTGCCTCCATTGCTGTATTTACTGCTGTATCAAATCCGATTGTATACTCTGTGCAGGCAATGTCCAGGTCAATTGTTCCCGGAACACCGATTGTATTGATTCCAAGATTTGCCAGCTTCTGTGCACCTGCAAAAGAACCGTCTCCACCGATAACTACCAGTCCGTCGATTCCATGTTTCTTACAGATTTCTGCACCACGCTGCTGTCCTTCCGGTGTACGGAATTCTGCACATCTTGCTGTATAAAGAATTGTACCACCGCGTTCGATCGTATCTGATACGTCTCTGGCAGTCATATCAACGATTTCTTCATTAAGAAGACCATTGTATCCTTTATAAATACCTTTTACATTCAGTCCGCTGCTCAGTCCTCGTCTTACAACAGCACGGATCGCAGCGTTCATTCCCGGCGCGTCACCGCCACTTGTAAGTACACCGATGGTTTTTATCTGTTTCTCTGCCATGATTCATTCCTCCATCTCTAGGCTTCCTTTCATCGCTTGCATAATAATAGGAAACCTTGTTATCTGTTCTACACATATTCGTTGTATAGTGTAAAGCATTTTTAGAAGTTTTTCAATACTCTTTCCACAACTTTAACGTTGGAATCACCATATTTTTTCTTTAATTCTTCTAACAGAAAATCGCTGATCTGCACATGGTATCCTGCCGGAAGACGTTTTATCGCCTTCACATCTTTGAGGTAGATTACTACCGCAGAAGTTCCCACTGAACCTCTCAGATAGTTCAGAAGTTCCTGCTCTTTCTGTGCATAATCCTCACGGTCTTTAAACTGAATCCAGATTTCTCGTGGTATATCATCAAAAGCACGTACTTTTTCCAGAATTAGCTTACTCGGCTTATCATCTTCTGCATTGACACGTCCCTGGATAAAGACTCGCGCATCTTCATTGATCAACGTCTGCCATTTCTCATAATCTCTCGGGAATACAACGATCTCCACAGTTCCCATCAGGTCTTCTACCGTCAGGAACGCCATCACCTTATTGTTTCTTGTATACTTGATCGTCTTCTCTGTGATCATACCACCAATGATCACTTTCTGACCGTCATAAACCTTCGGAATACCAGTTTCATCGTCCGGCTGGAAATCAATCGTTCTCGCTGAGATCATCTTTTCCATAATATTCCGGTATTTCTCCAGAGGATGTCCACTCAGATAGATTCCAAGAACATCTTTTTCAAAACCAAGGATCATATCCTTATCATATTCTTCCACATCCGGCATCCGGATCTCATAATCTTTTTTATCTTCTTCACCAACCAGATCAAACAGACTCATCTGTCCTGCAAAAGAATTCTTCTTCTCCTGCGCGATGCTGTCCACAATCTGTCCATATACCACCATCTTCTGCCGACGGTTTCCCTCCAGACAGTCCAGTGCTCCGGCTTTGATAAAGTTCTCAATCGCACGTTTATTTACCGTACCGGTCAGTCTCTCGATAAAATCCTTCAGTGATCGATATTCTCCGTTTGCCTCCCTCTCTTCCACCAGGGCATTGATCACCGGTCTTCCCACACTCTTGATTGCAGAAAGCCCATAACGGATTGCACCGTTATCCACAGAAAATCCATAGGCTCCGCGGTTCACATCCGGCGGCAGGATCTTAATATTCATCTTCCTGCATACCTGAATATACTCTGCCACTTTGATTGGCATTTCAATCACAGATGTCATAAGAGCAGCCATGAATTCGACCGGATAATAATATTTCAGAAATGCCGTCTGATAAGAAACTACAGCATACGCTGCCGCATGAGACTTATTAAATGCGTATTTTGCAAAATCGATCATATCGTCATAAATCTTATTTGCCGTCTGCTCCGGAATTCCATTGGCAATACAGCCTGGTACGCCTTCCGCTTCGTTTCCATAAACAAAGTTCTGGCGCTCTTTCTCCATGACTGCTGCTTTTTTCTTGGACATCGCACGACGTACCAAGTCGCTTCGTCCAAGAGTATAACCTGCCAGATTACGCACGATCTGCATAACCTGCTCTTGATACACGATGCATCCATATGTCGGTTTTAGGATCGGCTCCAGCTGCGGGCAGTCATATTTGATCGTATCCGGGCGATTTTTTCCCCGGATATACTGCGGAATAAAATCCATCGGCCCCGGACGATACAGGGAAATTCCCGCGATCACATCCTCCAGACTCTGTGGTTTCAGTTCCTTCATGAAGTTCTTCATTCCTGCACTTTCCAGCTGGAACACACCATCTGAATGGCCTGTTCCAAGAGAATCCAGGACTTTTTTATCATTATAATCGATATGCTGCATATCCAGCTTCACACCGGTATCCTGTTCTACCAGATGTACCGCATTCTGGATAACGGTCAGTGTACGAAGTCCCAGAAAGTCCATTTTCAGAAGTCCCAGTTCTTCCAGAGTTGTCATTGTAAACTGGGTAACGATCGAACCATCCGATGCTCTGGAAAGCGGTACATATTCCGAAACATCCTTCTGGCTGATCACAACACCTGCTGCATGCATGGACGTATGCCGCGGCAATCCCTCCAGACGTTTCGCTGTATCGATCAGTTCATGGATTTCTTTATCCTCTTCATATACCTTCTTAAATTCCGGATTCATCTGCAGAGCTTTGTCAATCGTGATATTCAGCTCCTGTGGAATCATTTTGGCGATCGTATCCACCTGCGCATAAGGCAGATCCATCACACGTCCGACATCCCGGATAACGCCTCGCGCTGCCAGTGTACCAAACGTAACGATCTGAACGACACAGTCATCGCCATATTTTCTTCTGACGTAATCAATAACTTCCTGTCTTCGTTCAAAGCAGAAGTCAACGTCAATATCCGGCATGGATACTCGTTCCGGGTTGAGGAAACGCTCGAACAGCAGATCATAACGAATTGGATCAAGCTGCGTGATGCCCAGTGTATATGCAACCAGGCTTCCCGCTGCAGATCCACGTCCCGGTCCGACCATGATATCATGATCACGGGCATATTTGATAAAATCCCACACGATCAGGAAATAGTCAACGTATCCCATGTTCTTGATCGTCGTCAGTTCATAATTCAGCCTCTCTTTCAATTCCTCGGTCACTGGCTGATAACGTTCTTCCAGTCCTTTGAAACAAAGCTCATTTAAGTACTCCCAGGAAGTATATCCGTCCGGAACGCCAAATTTCGGCAGCTTGGTAACACCGAATTCAATCTCTACATGACAGCGCTGTGCAATCTTATGCGTATTTTCCAATGCTTCTGTCGCATATGGAAAAAGACGTTCCATCTCTTCCGGAGATTTTACATAATACTGACCGCCCTCATAACGCATACGATCCTGATCTGCCAGTTTCTTACCGGTCTGCAGGCAGAGCAGGACATCATGTGGCTGGGCATCCTCTGCCAGGGTATAATGTACGTCATTTGTTGCGACCAGATCAATTCCGGTCTCACGGTGCATCTTAAGAAGCTGCTGGTTTACATTCTGCTGTTCCGGAATACCATGATCCTGTAATTCCAGGAAAAAATTCCCTTTCCCAAAAATGTCCTGATACCGAAGTGCGGCTGCTTTTGCATCTTCATACATACCTCTTGTAAGGAATCTTGCCACTTCACCTGCAAGACACGCACTCAACGCAATGATTCCCTCATGATATTTCTCCAGAAGCTGCAGATCCACACGCGGTTTATAATAAAATCCTTCCACAAATCCCTTGGAAACGATCTTCATCAAATTGCTGTAACCCTGGTTGTTCTCTGCCAGAAGAACCAGATGGTAATAACGGTCTTCTCCACTTCCTGCTTCACGGTCAAAGCGGGATCCCGGTGCAACATAAACTTCACAGCCCAGGATCGGATTGATTCCCGCAGCTCTTGCCGCACGGTAAAAATCGATCACGCCGTACATCACACCATGGTCCGTAATAGCCGCACTGTCCATGCCAAGTTCTTTGACACGGTCCACATATTCTTTTATTTTATTCGAACCATCCAGAAGACTGTATTCTGTATGGACATGAAGATGTGTAAAGTTCATACTCTCATCCTTTACCTGTTATTTCACCAGATAGATCCTGCGGTCTTTGATCTGAATTTTTCCTTCTTTAAGAAGATGTCCGACTGCACGCTTAAATGCATTTTTGCTTAAGCCAAATTCTCTGCGGATCACTTCCGGTGAAGCCTTGTCATCAAAAGGAAGTACTCCTGCAAATTCTTCAATGATCTCCAGAACATTTTCCGCATCTTCGTTGATCTGAAGATATGCTTCCTGACGGTCACTGACATCCATCTTTCCATCTTCTTTGACTCTGGTCACACGCAGGTCAAGAACAGTACCAGGACGATATTTGCCTTTTGCTTCTCTTGCAGGGATCAGTGCAGAATATTTATTATCGACTGCAACAAATACTCCAAAATTCTCGCTGATCTGATATACACGGCCTTTTACCTGGTCACCTTCTTTATAAGGTGTTTCTTTGGACAGGTAAGGATAAACTTTCATAGTTGCACAGAGACGGCTGCTTTTGTCCACATAAACAGCTACCAGACATTCCTGCCCCTCAAAGATACGAGTTGTCTGCTCATGATATGGAAGCAAAAGATCTTTTTCCAGTCCCCAGTCAAGAAATGCTCCGATTCTTGTTACCTGTTTTACTTTCAGAAGTCCTGCCTGCCCCACCATAAGAAGTGGTTCATTTGTTGTCGCGATCAGACGATCCTGAGAATCTTTATAAATAAAAACTTCCAGTTTATCTCCTGCTTTTGTCCCTGCCGGAACCTGTTTGGCCGGCAAAAGTACCTGATGCTTTGTATCTGCATTCATATCTTCTGCAAGATATACGCCAAACTCTACGGACTTCACAATCAGTAACGTCTGTTTCTTTCCTAATTCGATCATATTTTTCCTCCAATTTTATTTAAACTCAACAACTGCATACGGTTCACCCTTCTGATCATTCAGAAGAACTGTTGTTTTATTTTCATCTACTGCTCTTGCCGGACAGATCACATCATTCAGTCTCGCCTGCTGCTTATATTCCGCACGCATCTGATGTATCTTGAAATTCTCCGGCAGATAATCCATTGCCATCTGTACATACTGGCAGTTATTTACATGATGGTTCGTATCCAGATGATGTTTCTGCACAGCAAAAGAATCCTGCTGCTCATAATCTTCCGGAAGTACAATTTTACGCGGTGCATATTCCATATCCAGTTTCGATTCCATCTTCCCGTCTTTTCCTCTGTAAGCATCTGTATCTTTCGCTTCCAGACGGACTGGCAGTCCGTTTTCCGCATCAATATAAGTCCAGAAAGTATTGGCATACGCCAGACGTTCTCCGCCCTCTGTTTCCATTGTAAAATTACGTAATCCCATAAATCCACGGAATCCATATGCCCAGGTAGATGTTTTGATTCGTTCTCCCATATATGGATAACGATCTACAACCACCTGCCATGCCGACAATACCCAGATACGTTTCCATTCCTTCAAAATATCGATTCCAAGCCCGACTTCCTCTGACTGAAAAGTACTGCAGTCCTGGAAGTAATTCAAAATTCCCGGCAGTGTCAATAATCCATTTTCTCCAATTTCACTGTAGCGGACACGTCCACTGAAACTATATGCCATGCATTCACTCTCTTTCCTCATTTATAACTATCGACTCGTTCTCTGCAAAATTTTGCTTTACTTTTTATTTTATCATGTATTTTATACTAAGGTCAATCAACAAAAAATATCTCTGACCACACAGCCAGAGATATTTTTATTCAGTCATATAAAACTATACAAGATTAACTTCTTATTCCGTTACGATCATTCTGCTTCTGATCTTTTTGGAGATTTCAGAATATGCAACTGCAAGGATCAGTACGATACCTTTTACAAACTGCTGTACATAATCGTTAATACCACACATGATCATACCAGTTGTCAGTACACCCATGATCAGCATACCAATAACAACCATATGTAATTTACCTTCTCCACCATTCAGAGAAACACCACCAAGTACTACAGCTGTGATTGCATCCATTTCATATCCGGAACCTGCAGATGGCTGTCCGGAACTTGTTCTTGATAACAGTACCAGACCAGCGATTCCGGCGAGGAATCCACTGAGTCCGTATGCCATCAGCTTAATCTTTGTTACACCAATACCTGAAAGACGAGATGCTTCTTCGTTACCGCCAACACCATACAGATAACGTCCTAATGTCGTCTTAGCTAATGCATAGATAAAGATAATAAACAAAATAATTGTCAGAATAACCTGATTCGGAATACCTACAATACTTCCCTGTGCAAAAGAACCAAATGCTTTTGTAAATCCATATACAGGAAGACCTCCTGTAACAATATATGCAAGACCTCTGAGAGATGTCTGTACACCTAATGTTGCGATCAGAGGAGGCATATTTAATTTTGTTACACAGAATCCACTGATCAGTCCATAAATCAGTGACAGAATGAGTACCAGGATGCAGGTAACAGGAATCGGAAGATTATAGCTCTTTAAGAAAATAGCTGCTGTTACAGCTGATACACCTGCAACAGAACCAACCGACAGGTCAATACCTCCAGTGAGCATAACCATTGTCTGACCAATACATACAATACCTGTAATAGAAACCTGTTTCAGAATCGTAAACATTGTGGAAGTTCTGAAAAAGTTCTTGGATGTAAATGAAAAGATTGCAATCATAAGCAGCAATGCAACAACAATTCCATAATTCAATAATATAAGAACCGCATTTTTATTCTTCTTCATGTTAAAAATCCCCTTTCAATATCATAATTTGCTTGATGCCATTTCCAGAAGGTGGGTCTGATCATATTCACCTTTGCTAAGTTCGCCGGCATTCTCACCATTACTCATTACAACGATACGGTCAGACATTCCAATCAGCTCTGGCATTTCCGAACTGATCATTATAATGCTCTTGCCTGCCTCTACCAGCTTACACATAAGATTGTAAATCTCCTGTTTTGCACCAACATCAATACCTCTGGTCGGTTCATCAAAAATAAGGATTTCACAGTTTGTGGCAAGTGCTTTTGCAAGCACGACTTTCTGCTGGTTACCACCTGAAAGATTTTTTACCAGCTGTTCCGGACTTGGTGTTTTAACATTCAGCTCCTTAATATACTGGTCAACAATCTCTTTTTCCTGTTTCTTCTGAACCACTGATACTTTAGAGATTTTTTTCAGAATACTGTACACGATATTTTCTCTGATTGTAAGAGAAAGCACGCAGCCCTGTGCCTTTCTGTCCTCCGGAATCAGTCCGATTCCGGCCTCGAGGCCATCTGCCGGACTCTTTGGCGAATATTTCTTACCATTAAAAGTAATTGTTCCGGATTCAATTGGGTCAGCTCCGTAAATTGCTCTTACAAGTTCAGTTCTTCCTGCACCTACAAGGCCTCCAAATCCAAGAATTTCTCCTTTTTTCAGTTCAAAACTTACATCGTGTACTCTTTTATTTTTAAGATGTTCCACTTTAAGAAGTGTTTCTCCAATTTTCCGCTTCGGTTCCGGATAATCATCCGAAAGTTCTCGTCCTACCATGTATGTGATCAGCTGTTTTTTGGTAATATCCTGTACATCCTTGGAAACGATATATTTACCATCACAGAATACACTTACACGGTCACATATTTCAAATACCTCTTCAAGACGATGTGAAATAAAAATAATGGTTACATGATCCTGTTTTAATTTCTGGATAATTTTAAAGAAAACTGCCGTTTCTTTTACAGTAAGAGGAGCTGTTGGTTCATCCATGATAATAAACTCAGATTTTTTGGATACCGCTTTCAGGATCTCAACGATCTGCTGATATGCAATACCAAGATCACAGACTCTCTTATGTACATCAATGTCTACACCCATTTCCTTGCAGAGCTCTTTGGCCTGTTTTTCCATGGCTGCAATGTCTCTGATAATACCCTTTTTGATTTCTCTTCCATAGAAGATATTTTCTGCTACGGAAAGATATGGAATCAGGCTGAATTCCTGATAAATAACACTGATACCAAGCTCCATAGACTGCTTCGGTGTCAGTTTTGCATATTCTTTTCCATTAAATTCGATTGTACCACTGGTTGGTTCATTGGCACCTGTCAGAATCTTAATAAACGTAGATTTTCCAGCCCCGTTTTCCCCACAAATGGCATGTACCTCTCCACGCTTTACCTCGAAGTTCACGCCGTCCAGGGCTTTTACGCCAGGATAGTATTTGCATATATCCTTAACTCTCAAGATAATGTCGTCCATCTTAAACCCCCATTCCCTTTATTAAAAGACACCCCGTAGCAAGCCACGGGGTGTTCTGTTTGTAGATGCTATGCCGCTTTATTATGTCTTCTATTTAGGATCGTAAGCGTATGTGCCATCAAGTAAATCTGCAAGTGGAACCATTACAGGTGTGAATCCCTGAGTCTTGGTTTCTGCCGGTTTTCCGTTTATGCAGTAGTATACTAACTGATATGCAGATTCATATCCACAAGCATATGGAGCAAGGTCTACAGTTCCTCTGTAAATAGTATCATCCTGAAGCATGTCGTTCAGAGCTTCGTCTGTTGCATCACCGGAGAATACTGCTACAGGGTCAGATCCTGTGTAACCAGCATTTACAAGTGCCTGATATCCGCCGATTCCGCCGCTGTCGTTTGTAGCAACTACCACTTTAAGATCCGGATATGCTGCAAGTGCACTCTCTACGATTTCAAGTCCACCTTCAGGAGTATCACCAGCCTGACGGGTTACTACGTTAACGTTCGGGCATTCTTTTTCAAGAGTATCCTGAACACCATCACCACGTGCGATAACGTCTTCTACGTTATCCTGGGAAATGATACAAACCTGTACTTCATCTTCATCAGCAAGGTTTTCGTTAATCCAGTTTGCAGCATTCTGTCCAATTGCCTGGCCATAGCTGTATTCTTCTACGATATAACGGAAATCAACGATGTCAACGCTCTGTGCTGCACAGCTTGTAACGATACCAGCATCGTTTGCTTTTGTAACAACATCTGTCAGTGCGTTCTGGTCGATTGGAGAAATCATAATCGCATCATATTCATCGTTTACCATTGTCTCAACGTCAGATACCTGTTTATCTACGTCATACTGAGAGTCTACGGTCAATGGTTTTTCCAGTCCCATTTCTTTACATGCAGCTTCGAAACCTTCAACCACCTGTACAAACCATGGGTTTGCAAGGTTCATACAAACATATCCAAGTTTGAGATCTGAAGGAACATCAGATTTCTGAACAGCTGCCTTAACTTCGTCCATTGTCATGGTATCGCCGCCGGCTGCATCATCCTTTGTCTCTTCTGCTGCAGCTGCTGTGTCGTCTGCTTCGCTCGCAAATGCAACTGTTCCGGACAGTGCAGAAGCGATCATTGCTGTTGCCATAATGAGCGCGAGTCTCTTTTTCATTGTAAAAACCCTCCGTTTCGTTTTTTATTATTTCACCGGCCCCCTGCCGGATAAAATACACATTCCTTCTTTTTAGAAATTTACATAGTCTTTGTAATCAGCAAAAATCAGATATTTTGCTTCTTCATCTTCTTCAATTTCCGGAATTCTTCCACCTGCGGTATGGAAACGATTGTCAATCGTGTCATCGTTACAGGTTGATACTTCAAACAGCATAACCTTTCCTGTTCCCGGAACCCCCTGCCATGTATGGTACTGACCCGGTTTCAGTGTTACGCTCTGTCCTGGTTTCAGGATAATCTGTCCGCCTGCCGGAACCGTTACATTACATCCGTCTACACTTACAGTAACCGGCGTATCTGCAAAAGTACCTGGTTTTCCAGCTCTTCCACCTTCTACATCTTTGAAATCTTCTTCGGTACAGTTGTACAAGGTAATTGCAAGATTACCTCCGCCTCTGTTGATGATGTCTTCCATTTTACTCCAGTGATAATGATATGGAAGAATCTGTCCATCACCTACAAGAAGAAGTTTTTCTGCGTATGGCTTCGGATATTTATCTTTCTTATAGAAGTTTCCGTTTCTGAATGTAAAGATTGTAAGACCAATCTTCTCAAAATCGCCACTTCCGAAATCTGTGATATCCCATCCGAGCATATTTTCTACAATCTCTTCGTTCTCTTTGCCAGCCGCTTTCCATTCCGGAACACCCCAATATGCGAATGGTGGAAGAGGCAATCCCCTATCTTCCATAAATTTGATAGTATCCTCGATTATGGAATTTAATTCTGATCGTTTCATTTACCTTCCCTCCTTGTATTATTTTCACACGTCTCTGTGTTTTGTTCATGTATCACATTATATTACTGTTTTTTTATTATTTATAGTGCATTTTAACCATATAATAGTAATTTTGTTCGCGTATATCTTGTCTTTTTTTCTATTTTGCACAAAAAAAGAACCGTTTTAGTTCTTTTTTATGTTTGTTTTCTCATTGACTTTCTATATTCTCTTGGTGTAACACCCATCGCTTTTTTGAAGACCTTTGTAAAATAGTTATAGTCAGGAATTCCTACCTCCGTTGCAATATCCGATACCCTGTCTTCAGTATTTCGCAGAAGATCACAGGCAACCTTTACTCTCATTCGACGAATGTGTTCGGAAATTCCCATTCCAAAACTGTGATTTGAAATTTCATACAGTTTTGTTCGGCGTATTTCAAATTCATCGCATATATCTTCAATTGTAATTTCTGCACCTTTATGAATTTTCTTCATAATATAGGCTTCAATTCGTCGAGAAAGATCTTCCTCTTCCACTGATATCGTTTCCGTCACATATAAATGACTGGCACAGCTTTCCATCAGTTTGGCAACTGCATGTAATTTTTCCTGTGTCAGGTTATTTTTCTTCCAGAAACTGTTTTCCAGAGCTTCAAAATCAATCTCATAATTTTTCACTCTGTCGTACATTCTGTTCCACTTCTGTCGCCTGTTCTGCCCATCCTCCAGAAGCAACTGCCCAAGCATAAGATATCCGATGATTATATCACCTACTTTTAGAGGTGCTACTGCTTCCATTAACCCGGCATGACATTCATATATATGAAGCTTTTTAAGCTTTTTGCATTCTCCACATCCCTTTATATCCGAAATCTTACACAGTGCCCTCGCATTCGGATCTTTTCGTACGATTTTGCAATATCCGCAATGATTCCCCGGATATTCTGCAATTTTTTCAAAATTATCATCGAATACTACGATTCTGATTCCTGTAATCAGATAAAAATTCCTCAACAGGTCTTCCATCTTTTTTGCATCAACCCTGATTTTTATTGCCACGAGTTCCCCCTCCTCCTGCCAATATTCTTTTTAATTTGCTTTTTTATGTAATAGGAAAATTACGAAGTAATTTCCTATTACATAAAAAAGCACCTCTTCCGAGGTGCTCAACTTAGCAGGGCTACAAGGATTCGAACCTTGAACTGACGGAGTCAGAGTCCGTTGCCTTACCGTTTGGCGATAGCCCTTTATTTGTTTTCGCTCGCTCATCGCTCGCGACGAATGTTATTATATTACAGGTGTTCAAAAAAAGCAACCCCTTTTTTTAATTTTTTTTAAATTTCTCCAATTTTTTTTTCTTCTTATATTATGTAAAATTTTAATGCCGTTCTACGGGAATAATGGTATAATGAAAACTACTATTTACAGTAATAAGCATAATAAGTTCACCTTAGCAAATAAAAAAGGAGAAATCAGATGAGAGCAACTAATCTGACCCTGCTCACCGATTTATATGAATTGACCATGATGCAGGGCTATTTCAAGAATCCAACCAATCAGACTGTAATTTTTGATATGTTTTATCGTGTCAATCCATGCGGTGGCAGCTTTGCGATCACAGCAGGTCTGGAACAGATGATCGAATATATTGAAAATCTTCATTTTACAGACGATGATATCGAATATCTCAGAAGCCTTCATATCTTTGAAGACGATTTTCTGGAATATTTAAGATCTTTCAAATTTACCGGAGATATTTATGCAATTCCGGAAGGAACTGTCGTATTTCCTCGAGAACCACTCGTCAAAGTAATCGCTCCGATCATGGAGGCACAGCTTGTAGAAACCGCAATCCTGAATATCATCAATCATCAGAGTCTGATTGCTACCAAAGCAGCCAGAGTCTGCTATGCAGCCCGTGGGGACGGAATCATGGAATTCGGCCTGCGTCGTGCACAGGGTCCGGATGCCGGTATCTATGGTGCACGTGCAGCTGTCATCGGTGGATGCGCCGGAACTTCCAACGTACTGACCGGACAGATGTTTAACGTACCGGTTCTGGGAACACATGCCCACAGCTGGATCATGAGCTTTCCAGATGAATACACAGCTTTCAAAACATACGCCAAAATGTATCCAAATTCCTGCACACTGCTGGTAGATACTTATGATGTCCTGAAATCCGGTGTTCCAAACGCGATCCGTGTCTTCGAAGAAATGAGAGAAGAAGGTGTCAAACTTACACACTATGGTATCCGTATTGACAGCGGTGACCTTGCATATCTTTCCAAAGAAGCCTACAAGATGCTGGCTGCTGCCGGATTCGATGATGCTACCATTTCCGCATCCAGTGATCTGGACGAATATCTGATCGACAGTCTTAAGACGCAGGATGCCAAGATCAATTCCTGGGGTGTCGGAACCAACCTCATCACGAGTAAAGATAATCCGGCGTTCGGTGGTGTATACAAGCTTGCTGCAGTCAAAGATGCAGACAGTACAAACTTTACACCAAAGATCAAACTGTCCGAAAACACCGAAAAAGTCACAAATCCGGGCAATAAAACAGTTTACCGTATCTACAGCAAGTCTACCGGTAAGATTAAGGCTGACCTGATCTGCCTGGCTGATGAAGTCTTTGATCCGGAAGAAACCATGATTATTTTTGACCCTGCAGATACCTGGAAAAAGACCAAGGTTCTGGGCGGCACCTATGAACTCCGTGAACTTCTGGTTCCGGTCATCCGCGAAGGTAAACGTGTCTATACTTCTCCCGAAGTTATGGATCTGCGTGAATACTGCCAGAAAGAGCAGAATACCCTGTGGGATGAATCCCGCCGTCTTGTAAATCCGCAGAAAGTATACGTAGACCTTTCTCAGAAATTATATGATCTCAAGAAAAACCTGCTCGAAGAAATGAGTGAAAAGGCTCTCGACTGATTAAGTGTTGCACTATGGCAGTTTAACGCGTTAATTTCCTTTATTTTTTTCAGATAACGTGCTATACTGTTATTCAGTTGAAAAAAATGTTCCTGCACAAAGGAACCATGGAGGAAATATACAATGTCTATCAAGATTAATCATGAACTTCCAGTTCCGGAGGTTCTGAAAAATGAGTACCCGCTCAGCAACGAACAGAAATCAATCAAACAACAGCGTGATGAAGAAATCCGCCGTATTTTCACAGGTGAATCCGATAAATTCGTCGTTCTGGTCGGACCATGTTCTGCAGATAACGAAGATACCGTATGTGAATATGTAAATCGCCTGAAAAAAGTTTCTGACAAAGTTTCCGATAAATTAATGATCATCCCACGAGTATATACAAACAAACCTCGTACTACCGGTGATGGCTACAAAGGAATGCTCCATCAGCCGGAGCCGGATAAAGCACCGGATCTCCTTGCCGGAATCATTGCAATCCGCAAAATGCATATCCGCGTACTTCAGGAAACCGGTCTTTCTTCTGCAGATGAAATGCTCTATCCGGAAAACCGCAGCTACCTGGATGATATTCTTTCTTATGAAGCAATCGGTGCACGTTCCGTAGAAAACCAGCAGCATCGTCTGACTGCCAGCGGTATGGATATCCCGGTTGGCATGAAGAATCCTACCAGCGGTGACTTGTCTGTTATGCTGAACTCCGTAATCGCTGCCCAGCATCCACATCATTTCATTTACCGTGGATGTGATGTAGAAACAAGTGGTAATCCTCTGGCACACACGATTCTCCGCGGCGGCGTTGATAAATATGGCCAGACAATCCCTAATTATCATTACGAAGATCTCATGCGTCTTTATGACTTATACAGCAAAAAAGATCTGCAAAATCCGGCCGTTATCGTGGATGTCAACCATTCTAACTCCGGCAAACAATACAAAGAACAGATTCGTATTGTAAGTGAAGTGCTTCACAGCCGCAACTACAATCCTGATGTAAGAAAACTCGTCAAGGGTGTCATGATTGAAAGTTATCTGCTGGAAGGCCGTCAGGATATCAGCGACCATATGACTCCTGGCTGTTCTATCACCGATCCTTGTCTGGGATGGGAAGATACAGAACGTCTGCTCTACGATATTGCCGAAAAATGTTAAAGGGGGCTCACAGCCCCCTTTTATTGTTCCATTTGACGTCCAAGAAATCCTGCTGCTGTTTTTACCAGCATTTGCTCTGAATTTCCAAATCTTTCTCCTGCACTTTTTCCAACCAGCGCCACAGAACCAATCGCATCACCGGAACAAATGATTGGCTGCACGATCAGTTCTGATGAAGATTCTTTCTGATTTTCCACAAGCGGCAGTATTTTTCTTTCCCCTGTATGATAACATTTCATTTCTCTCTCCGTGATCACTCGATCCAGTTCTTTACTGATTGCCTTTCCCATCAGTTCCCTGCTGCCCTGTCCGGATGCGGCAACCACCTGATCATGATCCGTAATACATGCGATCATACCTGTTGTCTGTGCCAGCGATTCTGCATATTCTTTTGCAAAAACACTCAGCTCTCCAATCGGGGAGTATTTCTTTAAGATCACTTCCCCCTCTTTATCTGTAAAAATTTCAAGCGGAGTTCCTTCTTTAATCCGTAGTGTACGCCGAATCTCCTTTGGAATAACAACTCTTCCAAGATCATCAATGCGCCGGACGATTCCTGTAGCTTTCATGTGCTTTATGTTCCTCCTGTTGTTTTTCCGTATTTTATATCTTCTCCTGAATCTGCCCCAGGTGATGTATGGATATTATATGGAAAAAAAGGAGAATTATGTACTTTACTTATAAAACGCTGCAATTATTTTCAGTGCATCTTCATTGATATTACCAGGAACTGGTTCCGGACGTGCCAGATAAAATCCCTGCAGAAGATCAACTTCCAGTTCCAGTACTTTCTGGATCTCCTCCGGTGTTTCAAGTCCCTCTGCAACGATCTTCATATCACGTTTATGTGCATATGCGACAATATTTTCCACAATCTGCTGTTTATCCGGATCCGTATCAATATCACGGATGATCGAAAGATCTACTTTGATATACTTCGGTGCCAGATCAAGAAGACTCTTCTCGTTACTGTATCCACTTCCGTAGTCATCCAGTGCAAAAGCACCCTCAAATCCTAGTGCATTTTTCTTTGTTTCCAGTGCATGATAATCAATAGATTCTTCTTCTGTGATCTCAATAACAATCTGTTTCTGCAACTCTGCATAACGATTATTAAATTCTATCTCATCTTTTGCTGCCATATGCTGACTCGCAATAGAATTGATAAACAGAAGCGCATCGCCTTTGATTCGTTTCTTTTCCCTGAGATCAGCAAAGGCTTCTGTCGCCCGGAACATGGTCATTCGTTCAATTTCACGCAATGCACCCTCTTCACGTGCGATCTTCATAACCACATCCGGTCGTTTTAATATTGGAAGATTGGCACGCATCAATGCCTCATATGCTTCAATCTTACCTGTTTTTGCCGATATGATCGGCTGGAAATAGTAAGTAACCAGCTCTTCTTTAACAAAACGATGAAATTCTTTACGAATCTGACTGTCACGGTATTTCTCTTCATATGCCTTCTGGTCAAATTCTGCAATTCTTCCCTTATCTGTCTGTTTTACCTGATACATGGCAAAATCTGCATGTTTTCTCATAACACCGAGGCTGTTACTGTCCTCCGGATACCATGCAATTCCTCCGGAGATACTTAAGTGGAATTCCTGTCCGTCCGGAAGACGGATGATCCTGGAAGAAATTTCTCTTTTCAGTTTACTTATTTCCTTACGAATCGCATTCTGACTCTCATAACCATAAAACAGAATATTAAATTCATCTCCTGAAATATGTGCACACAAGGTTCCTTTCGGAGTACCTTCTTCCAGACACATGCCAGCCTGGCGGATATACTCATCTCCCCAGTCATGTCCAAATGTGTCATTGGTGTATTTCAGGTTATCCAGATCCAACATAATAAATGCAGCATGTCTGATTTTTTTTCTTCTGCCAAAGATGGATTCGCTTTCACGTTTGAATGCACGTCTGTTATAGAGGCCTGTCAACGTATCATAATCTCGTTCATGTTCAATACGAAGGCGTTCTCTCATAGAAACAGTTACATCTTCCACGAGACCGATCTGTACCCAATTCTCATTTTTGACTTCCATTCGCACATAACGAACACCTTTTTCCGGAATTCGGATACAGTACAGTTTTGTGCTGCCTGATTTTGTTTTATAAAGATTCTTTTCTGTATACTCTTTTAAAATCTCTCTGAATTTTTCTATATTCATGGGGAGCTCCGCGCTTAACGGAATTCCCAGTATAGAGAAAAAGTTCTCCGTATAAAAAACACTTCCTGTATCAAACCGGAGTTCATATCCTCCAATCTCTACACTTGCCATTTCCATGATCCGCAGAAATTTGGTAGATGTGTTCAGTACTTCTCTGCTCAACCCAGTGATCGCAGTAGAAAACTTATCCAGTTCACGAATCCCTGTTTCTGACAGATTTGGAATGCTTTCCTGATTTTGTTGTGCCGCTTCTACTTCATCCGATAAGCTCGCTACCGGTTTTGCCAGGCGGCGACTTACTATAAAGCTGCTGAGCAGACCAAACAGTAATGTCGCAAAGATCGTCAGTTTCACAAGAAGCATAACATGATTTGTAAATGCATACAGGTTTTTATCCTGTACAATTCCGACAAGAAGCCACTGCTCATCCGAAAATGGGGCATTCTTATTATAAAGAGTCAGTGGATAGACAGAAGCAATATAATTATCCTTCCATATCTCTGCCTCATAGATATTTTTTTCCGTACGTGTCATTTTAATCTCTTCATCCGGAATACTTAACCATCTATTGCTTCTGGAAGAAGGATTTATTACATTTACAGAAATCTCAGAATCACTGAGTGTGTCTGCGGTTTCAGCCAGCAGATAAGTTCCAGTCCCACTGTTTTGCAGTTCTTCATATGGAATCAGTTCCTGAATATAGCTTGTCATCATTTCTACACCGACAACACCATAAACCGTTCCATCAGACAGAATCAACGGTATCGAATATGCAATAACAGGACGATCATCTCCCTCAAGTGTATATGATACCGGTGTCCAGTGTCCATAATCAGATACATTCAGCTTTTCACTGTCTTTATATGCAGTCTGGAAAACAGGATAAACAATTCCATTTTTGCCATAACCCTTATATTTGATCGCCGGCATCCATCCTCTGTCCGTAGAAATTCTCAGCGATTTTACCAGCTTTACAGGAGAACGTTCCAGCAATAGATCATAATTTCTTTCCGATGCAGTCGTTGTCGGATCCTGATCTCTGATGTAAACACAGGGCATAAACGAATCAATCTCACGTTCATCCAGATCATCCGTGTTCAGAATCACAAAAATTCCATTTACAGATCTGTGCCTCATCACATTGATCAGGCTGTCACTGACTGTTTCCAGAAGTTCTGTACTTCGATCTTCATTATTTACCAATTCCTCTACACTGATATTCTCCACTGCAGTCTGATTCTCGACAGTAGTATTGATCGTTCCTGCCAGGGATGAAAGATTCTGGGTTTCTTCCAGCGTATTCTGCAGATAATTCTGACGGTTTTCCACCTGTTTCTTCAAAATCTCTATGGCATTACGATTCATCTGCATTCCTACATTTCCAAAATACAGTGTTCCGATCAAAAGTGCCACTTCTATCCCGAGAACGATCAGCATTGCCGCAAATATAAATTGAAAAATTGATTTTCCCTGTTTCCTGTGCTGCCTCATTCAGAGAAATCCTCCCTTTCTGTAATCAGAGACTGTATTGTCTCAAATAGATTACTGTCCATCTTCATAAGCCTGCAGTTTTGTTAACGTCTCTTCATACCAGTTATCAAAATATTCATCTGAAATAAAGTCTGCAACAGCTTCTTTTTGTTCATGTTTATCTCCTTCCGATAACCGCTTGTGCATAATTATTTTTATGCCATTGCATGCAATTATACAATTAAAAAAACAGTACTTCAATAAACAGTACTGTTTTACTCATCTGGTGTCTAAAATATTATATTTTTATAAACTTTACTGATACCCCTTTACTTTTATGTACAAGTGCGTTATAGTTTCAATATATTCGATACGTAGTATTGATTACTACATGATATGTTTTTAAATATTTTTTGATATTTCTATCATCAGGAGGAGTTATTATGAAACTTAAATTAAAAGATCCCTGGAGTGCTATCACACACGGCATTGCATTACTTCTTGCGGCAGCCGGTACAGCACCTTTACTCTTAAAAGCTGCTCATGGTGAAAATGCACCTCTGCATATTACGGCACTTGCTATTTTTATTCTCACTATGATCCTTCTCTATACAGCAAGTACGGTTTACCATTCTGTAGATTCTACAGAGAAAGTAAACCGTCGGCTCAGAAAAATGGATCACATGATGATCTTTGTTATGATTGCAGGAAGCTATACTCCAATCTGTCTCATCGCACTTCATAACAGAACCGGCTATATCCTCTGTGCACTTGTATGGAGTATCGCAATCCTCGGTATTCTTCTCAAAGGATTATGGATCACATGCCCCAAATGGATTTCTTCCGTACTCTATATTGGAATGGGATGGCTTTGTGTACTTGCTTTCGTTCCTATCTTTCATTCCCTTCCGCGAGCCGGATTTGGATGGCTTCTTGCCGGTGGTATCATCTATACGATCGGTGGCGTGATCTATAGTTTGAAACTTCCTTTATTTAATGCACGTCACAAAAATTTCGGCTCTCATGAAATCTTTCATGTATTTATTATGCTTGGAAGTGCCTGCCACTTTATTGTAATGTATTGCTTTATATCTACCCTGCCAGTCTGAGGCAGGGTATTTTTTATTAGTCCGCAGAAGTCTCTGTCCAGAACTCTATCAGTTTCAGTTTTTCTTTTCTTGTCAGCTGCTTGATTGCATATTCCCGTCTCATTGCTTCTTCTTTTGTCGCATATCCCTCATAATATACAAGTTCCACCGGACGTTTCGCCCTTGTATATTTCGCTCCGGCTTTTCCTTCATTATGCGCTTTCAGCCTTTTCTCCACACAGTTTGTCCAGCCTGTATAAAGTGTTCCGTCAGCACACTTCACCATATACGTATAGTTCATAAAATACCTCATTCTATGTAAAGAACAGCTTCCGGAATTTTGAAATTCCATCCACCGTTCTTGTTTCTATAAAAAGCAGCCGGTCAAAGATTTGTATTTTCTCTAAGAAACAACAGGCAGGCAAATACCGGCTGCGAATTTTTACTATTCCTACCTGCTTTATTATACGTTCCAATTCTGTTTTTGTGAATAGCTTACGGAAGATAGGCAATCGGATCTACCGGCTCCCCGTCTTTCTTCATCGCAAAATAAAGATTACTGCCTTCCTTGCTGTAATACTTTGTCGGCTGTCCTATATATCCGATCACTTCCCCTTCTTTAACTGTATCTCCTTCCTGCACCGTCAAATCTGTCAGCTGTCCATAAATCGCCTGATACCCGCTTCCGATCTCCATCGTCACCGTTGTACCAGTCTGGGCATTTTCTTCAATAGAATACACGGTTCCCGGAACAGATGCCAGGACAGGAGCTCCTTCCACCGCCTGAACAGCAATTGCCGGACTCAGTTTATACTGATCCAAAGTTGGAAAATACACAGTCTGGTCCATGTTATAATCCATAAGAATATTACCGTCTACCGGCCATTCCATCAATGTATCTTCTGAAAAACTTAATTTGGGCGCTTCCTGTACACTTGCAGATGTATTCACTGTCCCACTCTCATTTGTACTCTGTTCTGCCGAAAGTATACTTTCTGACGTAAATGTACTTTCGGTTGATGAAGATCCTGCTTCCGTGGTTTCACTTCCTGCATCTTCACCTTCTGTCTGACTCATTCCTTTCTCTGACGTATGATCTGTCGAAATATTACTGTCCAGTTCAGCCTCTACAAGACTTGTTCCTGCATCTACAGCATTATCCGTCGTGTTTTCTGTACTCAGACTTTCATCATAATATGAAGGAACTTTTTCCGGAACTGACTCATCCTTCCCGGAAGTTCCCAATTGATAAACTCCTATGCCGGCCGCTGCCAGAACTGCCAGAAGGGCCGTATTTGCTACATATTTTGCGATTCTGCCTTTTGTCATATTCTTTTCACCTCTGCTCATAATCGTTTCGTGACCACACCTTTTGTCTGCTGTCACATTTTTACTATATTTACAGGGTGTCCAGAATGCTGCAAAATATACCGTTCTATTTAATTTTTTGTAATATCCATCAAAGGAAAATATGTATTCAGGATTTCTTTCCAGTTTTTTCCCTCTTTTGCCAGTTTATTACCTCCATACTGAGAAAAACCAAGCCCATGTCCTTTTCCTTTACTCAAAAAACGTACCTGTTCTCCCGTTTTCTGCATGGAAAAATCAGACGAAGCAATTCCCATCCCCGTGACAAAAGACTCTGCTTCCAAAATATTTTCATCTGCCATAAGACTGACCACATACCCGCTGTCTTCCCTCTCCACAATTCTTAATTCCACCGGAAGCTGCTGCTTCGCTATGTAAGTACTATTCAGATACCCTGGTGCTGTTTTGTCTGAATTACTGTCCACTGCTTTAAGATAGGCATATTCTTCATTATGAAATGCGGTTTCTCCATCTCTCGTCTGCCCGGCACTGATCTGGTGATATGGAACTAGCTTCAATTTCCCATTATATGTCAGCACCTGACCGGAAGTATCTTCTACTGCCTCTTCATAAACTTTGTCTGCTTTTTCCCACACACTCCAGCAGGACGGAAGTTCATCTCTGAGTTCCCGGCAAGTCTCAAAAAATTTCTCACTTATGGCATCTCTTTCTTTTTTATTTTGATCTCCATTTCTATTTATACTCTCTTTTTCTCCAATTTTCCTGTACAGATTGCTTCTTGCAATAACAGCCTGTGCTTTTATAGTTTCCGGCTCATAATCTGAAGAAATCTGAAGTGCCAGAATAACCGGTAAGACTGTCTCAGAATCCGCTTTTTGATTCAGAACCGCCATATCGTATCCATTTATCAGAATCGTTATCAAATACGGAAGCAACAGCAATACAACAATATTTGAAAAATACATACGACTGTTTTTTTTCATACAGATAACCTTTATGTAGTTTGTATACTATATGTATTCTATGTTTCTTTTAACCATCATTTCACAATTTTTATCTGTTTAAATGATATGTTCATGCTATAATAGGAATACTAAATTATTGGAGTGACCTGTATGATTGCAATTTATCTTTCCCCCATTTACCTGCTGTTGAATCTGTATATCCTGCGATGTGCATATCTATGGATGGGCACATGCCACAGTATTCTCCGTACTTTGGGATTTCGACTTATATTCGCAGTAATCTATGTATTGCTCTCCACAAGTCTGCTTACAGGATTTCTTATTAAAAATCCAAAATCTCTTCATCGAATGCTGAAAATAATCGGAAACTATTTCCTGGGAATCTTTCTCTATACACTTGTAATCATTCTGCTTGCCGATTTTGGACGAATCCTTCTGAAATATGTATTTCATGCATCATGGATTCATTCCAGAACAGCTTTTACAGTTGCCGGTGCAATCTGTGCACTGTTGATCCTTCTCTTAAGTGCATGTGGAATTTTTCATGCCAAATATATAAAAACAACTTCTTATGATGTAATAATAAATAAAACAATTCCTGAGCGCACCTCCATGAAAGTTGTTCTTCTGGCAGATACACATTTTGGCTACAATGCCGGCGTTCTCCATGCCAGAGAACTGGTACGTAAGATCAATAAACAGAAACCTGATCTGGTATGTATTGCAGGGGATATTTTTGATAATGAATACGATGCGATTCGAAACCCGGAAAAACTTGAAAAAACTCTTCGTGGCATAAAGTCCACTTATGGTGTATATGCCTGCTGGGGAAATCATGATCTGAATGAAGAAATTCTTGCAGGCTTTACCTTTAAACATAAAGATGGAGATCTTTCCAACATAAAAGATCCCCGCATGAAAAAATTTCTTGAAGATTCCAATATTCATATACTGGAAGATGAATCTGTTCTGATCAATGATCAGTTCTACGTAATCGGACGCAAAGATGCCTCCCTCACAGAAAAGATTCATGAAACTAGAAAAGCCCCCGCCCAGCTTACCGAAAAACTGGACAGGGACAAACCCATTATTATGATCGATCATCAGCCAAAAGAATTACAGGAACTTGCTGATGCAGGCGTAGATCTCGATCTGTGTGGACATACACATAACGGTCAGACATTCCCTGGAAACTTTACCATCAAACTGATGTGGGAGAATCCATGTGGTCTTTTAAGCAAAGACAACATGACTAATATTACGACTTCCGGAGCCGGTGTCTGGGGGCCGGCAATGCGTATCGGCACTGACAGTGAAATCTGTTCTATTAATATTCAACTGAAAAAAGCTTAAGCACTTCCAAAAACTGTTTTCTTATTTCTATATAATAAGGAAACAGTTTTTGTTTTTCTATCACCCGGACCCTGAAGCCAAAAAAAGAGTTTTTTCCACATTCGATTGCGTTTCAGATAACTGCTTATCCACAAACTACGCATTTTATCCATAACACTCTGTGTAAATCTGTCTGCCATATGTTTCTCTCTGGTGGATAAAATCTCTGAAGCGACATTATTCTCTGCTATTGCAGCGGTTACATTCTTTCCAGGAACCATACTTACCATAAGACAAATGACCGCGGTTATCAGCATATGAAAACACTCTCGCACTTTCTTCATAATGATCCTCCTTCTATTTCCAGTCATTTAAGTTCCAGTCAGCATGTCCAGCATCAGGACTGCGCACTTCCCACTACTACACATGTAATATAATATATGCCAAACACGTAATTTATAGAACCTAAAAAAGGTACTATCATAACGATAGTACCTTAAATTCATGAGACATCGGGGATTCGAACCCCGGACAACTTGATTAAAAGTCAAGTGCTCTACCAACTGAGCTAATATCCCATATTCAATTTTACATTACCCCGTAGCCGTTCGCTACCTCTACAAGGTAAATGCCCAGGCTTTTTCTAACAGCCGTTCATTACCTCCTACAAGGTAAATGCCCAGAGCCGGAATCGAACCAGCGACACGAGGATTTTCAGTCCTCTGCTCTACCAACTGAGCTATCTGGGCAAAATAGCGGGAACAGGATTTGAACCTGTGACCTTCGGGTTATGAGCCCGACGAGCTTCCAGACTGCTCCATCCCGCGATATTTTTCTGAATGAACTTTATATTTTTGTTCTGTTCATTGAGGTATTATAGTCTCATTCCTCATAATTGTCAAATTTCCTGCTGACATTTACAGTACGAACAGCTTTCTCAAATCATGCAAACGATATTACATATAAGAAACGATCACCACACTTGCAAGCGTCCCTGCCACTGTTGCCAGCAATGCACCCGCAAGCGTATAACGGGTTTTCTTTACTTTTACCGACATGAAATAAACCGACATTGTATAAAAAATAGTTTCCGTACTGCTCATCATGATGGATGCCATTTTCCCAAGCGTGGAATCTGCGCCATACTCTTTGTAAATGTCGAGCAACAGCCCGGTCGCTGCCGAGGAGGAAAACATTTTTACAATGGTAATCGGAAAAAGTTCTGCCGGAAATCCTATTTCTGCTGTTACCTGACCCAGCCCCTGCGCAATGCAGTCCAAAAGTCCCGATGCGCGCAGTACGCCAACTGCCACCATCAGTCCGATCAGTGTCGGCATGATTTTGATCACCGTCCAAAAGCCATCCTTTGCCCCTTCCACAAATTCCTCATACACCGGCTGTCTGTTTAAAAGTCCATATCCGACAATACAAAAAATCAGAAGTGGAATGGTTATTTCCGATAAAAAAAGGAGCAGTTTCATATCCTATTCCTATATCAGCTCTCTTCTCTCTAAATTCTATGCAAAAAAATAAAGAATATGCAGGAACGCACATTCTTTATTTTTTAACTTTTTTCTACCTGTTCTTCTGCAGAAGCTTCACATAGTCTTTTTTCGGCATCGGCTTTGCAAAATAATATCCCTGAATGTAATCACAACCGAGACGTTTCAACATTTTCACCTGTTTTTCTTCCTCGACACCCTCAGCAATAACAAGCATGTCCAGCGATTTTGCCATTTTGATCACAGCCTCAAGGATCTTCTCGCCC
>OHAE01000496.1_pt1 | contig 35906 bp, 34 predicted proteins | sample 1577061 | NCBI WGS metagenome assembly OHAE01 (sample SAMEA3541535, study PRJEB24748) | human gut metagenome | biome: human gut; feature: human-associated habitat; material: faeces | place: China | collected 2012
CTTTCCTTTTATCAGGAAATCACCATACTGTAAGCGTTTTAATTTGCTCATATCTATTTTGTTTTGAATTAATTATTTATTACTATATCTCATTTAAATTCTAAATAAAAAGCACCCCATCTTCACAGACAGGATGCCCTAAAACACTTGAATGAATTACTAACATTATTTATTAACCTTAAAACACAACATGATAAACAACACAACAACGCTTTGCTGTTCATCCAAGCATTATGCCACTAAAAAATTATTGATTAAAAAGAGCATGTGGCATTCGTTCCCCGTATCCGCATCAAAGGGTAGACTCATGGTCGTACGGGGATATATGTAAACTTGTTAGCGTAGCAGCTGCCAATTCTGCTATGCTTACTGATAATGACATTTTCGGACTAACAAGTTAATTACCATTTTATATCAAGCCTATTTGCGATTACGGCATTTCTGCTACACAAAATTCCTTGATAAAAGACAAGCGATATACATATCATATATTTATATTGCCTGTCGCAATTCAACATGTCAAAGAACGATTGATTGATCCTGTATCAAATATTCACCGCGTTGGTGCAGGAGAGTGGGGTTATACCACTTTGTTTTTGCTTATAAATCTTTCAATACTGGCTAAATCATACCAATACATCTTTCCGCCAAACCTAGAGAATGAAACCAAAGCGTCATTCCTTAATTTTTTCAGAAAAGTTTCCGAGCAACCCAGATATTTCATGGCCTCTTCTTTGCTAAGCCATTTCTTTTGTATGGGTTCAACCTTTGCTATTGTTATGGTTATGCCTTTCATGACCTATTTATTTACGATTACTCCACCATAGAAATCAAGCGCACGCTTACGGATCATTTTTGCGCAATCCGTATCTGTAATACCTCTAAGTGCGTATCTTACAGTAGTATGCGCTACTTTAGTATCTTCACATATCTTCTTTACTGCTCCATGCGGAACTAAAATTTCAGGATTTCTTGCCATTGTATATTTTTTGTTTAAATTTGTATTTCAGTTTACTATTAATCGTTTTAGAGTTCGTTATCTAATTCGATTATAATGCAAATATATGTAGTATACTCTAATTTTCAAAGAAAGATGAAGTGTATTTTGATTATACTACATTATTTAGAATGTATATAAATAATATATAGCATATTATTGTGATATATAAGTAGTTATATATTTGATTGTTAGAGTATTGTTTTTTTTATTGATAGTTAAACTATAATATATAAATAATGGAAACAACTAATAATATTAAGGTTTATTTGAAGGCTAAAGAAATTCCTCTTTATAAGTTTTTAGAGTCTATAGGCAAAAGTCAGGGCTATTTAAATAGTACAAAAAACTTTTCTTTAGAAACTCTTGAGGTAATAATGAAGCTATATCCAGATTTAAATATAGAATGGCTTATAACCGGTAGGGGAGATATGCTAAAAGAAAATGGTATTTCTTCTAATAAAATAATTAATAAAAAATTAAATAGAAATAGATATCAAGATATGGATGTGAATAGTAGAATAAGATCTTTTCTAAAAGAGAAAAAGATAACCGTTCAATCGTTTGAAAGTGCAATAGGAAAAACAAATGGGTATTTATCCCATACTAAAAGTCCGACAGCTGGAGTATTAGAGACTATTGCGAAAGTTTATCCAGATTTAAATATAGAATGGCTTATAACCGGTAGGGGAGATATGCTAAAGAAAAATGAAGCTCCTACGGATGAAATAACAAAAGACGATCAAATAGAATTTTTTAAAGCTGCAATAGGAGTGTGGGAAACATCAAGCAGTATAAAAGAAAAAGAAATAAATAGTTTAAAAGCAGAAAATCAGTTGCTTAAGGAAAGAATCAAAGAATTAGAGAAAGATATCATGCTATTAAGAAGTAAAAAAGCTATATAAAAATATGCTGAAAAACACACCCCTTGTTAAAACACTTTTATTTGAGGATTGTTTATTATTCATTCTACAATTAAAATAAATAAAACATGGATGCTGTTTCATTTAAAACTTTAACGGAAATATCTAAGACGATTACCGTATTATATAACAAGTTAAATAATGCAGAAGAACGTATAATGGCATTAGAAGAAGAAATAAATGAAATAAAGAATCCAACGAAAAAAGAATATTCAATAAATAAAAGCGGTGAAACAAAAAAGTTGATGAAAATTTATCATGGATAATGTATCATTCAATAATTCAAATCTATTATATCCAAATCTAACAAAGATGAATAAAGTTAAATTTCCACTTGTATTAATTTATTTATTAATGCCTATGTATGGTGCAAACGAGGTGCAAATAAATTGTTTACATTTATATAATATTGATAATTAGCATGTTATGTGTGTGTTATTGTGCCTCTCACGCATGAAATACGAGTTCGATTCTCGTATCCACTACAAGAAATGAAAATTAGATTTTAGATATAGACAGAGATTCTGCATCTTAATTTTACTGCTTCTATATTTTATATGTTTTATACCCCCTAGTTTATTTTTGTCGCGGAGCTCATTATCAATACTTTATCTTTTTAAAAGCCTCAAATAAGAAAACTTGTGACATTAATCTCCCTTATGAGTGTTGAAAATTTGTCGCGCTTTTTGCATGGGAATGCACTACATCTTTATGTATGACACACTACGTCTTTATCCTTGATGCACTACGTCTTTTGGAACATGCCTATAGAGAAATACGGTTAGGCATAGGGATGAAAAATGATACTACTAGTGAAGACAACCTTTAATGGTATTGATGCTTGAAACAAGATATGCAGGCTTTTTAAAAACATAAGAATGATTAAAAAACAATAGTCGACCGTATGCTGAACAACAGGCGTCCTCAACCAACAAGGAGATGCCCCCAATAGATAAATACATGGTTTTATACGAAAACCAATTTACATTTATTTCCGACAATTATCGGTGAGTCTAATTATATTTTTTCAGGTGAAGATATGAATTTGCGAAATGATAAATTGGAACTAGGAACATTTCATTAAAGTTGTTTGTTTATTATGTGAGATAGAACATCCTTATACATTCTCCTTAATTCGTATTATTATGACTAAAAATGAATCAGTTCCGGTAGAAAAGGGTAGCAAGCAGGCACCCGAAAAGTTTTTTATAAAGATTACTGCAGATGGTCCGTATTTAATTTATGGAAATCCGCCTATTGATCAGGAGATTATACTACCAAATGAAGAAGGTTCTTCATGGGTGTATCAAAAAGGTAAAAGTTTTGATAATTCTGAGAATCCGGTGCATTTATGCAGATGTGGTTATTCAAAGCATAAACCTTTTTGTGACGGCTCGCACACACATGCCGATTGGGATCCTACTGAAACAAGTTCGAAACATCCTTTGTTGGAGGGTGCAGAACAGTTTGAAGGGCCGACCATGATACTTGCCGATAATGAGAAATATTGTGCTTTTGCCCGTTTTTGTGATGCCTACGGAAGAATATGGAATCTTGTTCAAACAGCGGAAAGTGAGGAAGAACGTGAATTAGTCCGGCATGAAGCCGGTCACTGTCCGGCTGGCAGATTGGTCTTGTGGGATAAAGAAACGCAAAAGGTTTTTGAACCACCTTTTGATCCTTCCATCGGTATTATAGAAGATCCGGGAATAAAAGTGAGCGGCCCCATTTGGGTAAAAGGTGGAATCCGTATTGAGGGAGCTGATGGGAAAAGTTATGAGATTAGGAACAGGGTTACTCTATGTCGTTGCGGACAATCATCTAATAAACCTTTCTGTGACGGTACGCATGCAAGTATGCATTTTCATGATGGACTGCCTTTAGAGAAGGGGAAGGGAGAATGGTAGCATTTGTCTTTGTGTGATAAGTAAAAAGATAGATATTTATTTGATTAAGGAGACTGATTCGAAAATAGATTCAGTCGCTTTTTTATTTTATGTTTGGAAAAGTCGTATATTTGGCAAATGTTAAAACAGTGGTTTACATGGAAACAAACAAATCTATCGCAAAAAGGATAATAGAATCATATTCATTATCATTCAATAATGAGATAACATCTCGGTTGGCTGATATTGTGTATTCACGAGAATTGGGTAGGGGAGAGCTATTTCTTGATGAAGGCCAGGTAAGTAAAAGCATGGGATATGTGGAAAAGGGAATTGTACGTCAGTTCTATTATAAAAATGGTAAGGATTTGACGGAGCACTTTTCTTCGGAAAACAGATTGTTTATTTGTATTGAAAGTTTTTTGAAACAAGAGCCGACTCGTTTGATGGCGGAGGCTTTAGAACCGGCATTAGTGTGGGGTATTCCGCATGATGCTTTTTTTCAACTGGTATCCGATAGTCCGGAAATGGCATTGCTTTATCGCAAGATGTTAGAACATTCGCTGATTGAATCTCAGGTTAAGGCTGATATGTTTCGTTTTGAAACGGCTCATGACCGTTATGAGAAGTTTTTAAAGTTGTTTCCTGAGCCGGCAAAAAGGGCTCCTTTAATACATATTGCTTCTTTCTTACAAATGACTCCGGAGACATTGAGTCGTGTTCGTGCCGGTTTACTTTGATTTTTTGATATATGTCAAGCTCTCTTTTGAGGATAAAACTTACTTTTGTGATGCGATAGAGTTAAGTTTTAGTTTTCATAGGTAGATGTTTGATTTTGAAGTTAAGAGGCAACGTTTTAGCGTTGTCTTTTTTCTCATAAATAGATACTTTTATTAGAACAGCACAATACCGAATTCAATGATGGGTTTCTTCTCATACATTTTGTTTTTATCATAATAACGGGTAACTCCGTAACCTCCCGAAGCAAATAGACCGAATTTCTTTGTAAAATGATATTCCAAGTTAATCCGTGCCTGAAGTGAATACATTCGTTCTGGAGTATTGTCGTCTTTGTTTTCAAAGTTCTCAATATGATAATAGCCTAAGTCACCGCTAAGGCGGAGGTTCTTTACGATTTCCCAATGAAGTCCGGCGCGGTAAAAGAGTGCTCCTGAAAATTTGTCGTCAAGATGTAGATAGGGAGTTCCCACGCCAAGCATCGTATATGTCAATTTGTTCTGGAAGCGGACAGCGGCATTAAACTTTGCTGCATTTCCACCATATACTAACATTTGTGTCCGAGTTTTTGGGTTGACATTAACGAGACCGATTTTAATGGTAGATGTGTCTTTACTATGATTAATGAGTCCTATTTGTACCCCTTTTACTTCTCCACCACAGATATTCAGTAAGCCTATTTGTGTTCCTTTCACTTTCGTTGCATAGTTTCCCAAACCGATTTGTACTCCTCCCATTCCTTGCATACAAATATTGGCTAGTGGGGCTATTTGTACTCCCTTATCCATCTTCATTGCGATGTTTACCGCTGCACAGGTTTGCAGACCGGTCATTTCTGCTGCAACAATGTTACTGACACCGGCTATCTGTAGGCCTTTTAAGTTGACACTTACATTGCCCAATGCAGAGATTTGAGCTCCTATCGCATCATTTCCGCTAACATTTAATAAGGAGGAAATTTGTACTCCTTTTAAATCACGGGCATTTACATTCATTAATCCGGAAACAGCAAGACCTTTTTTATCTCTTCCCGAGATCCCTGCCAGTCCTGTTATTGATATTCCTTTTGTATCTTCACCTGCTACATTGATTAATCCTCCCAATACCAATCCTTGCATAGATTTACCCGTAACGTTTAACCCTCCGGTAAATATTAGTCCATTAGCGTTATTTCCTGTAAGGTTGATTAATCCGGATGTTACTATTCCATTCGTATTGTAACCGTTAATGTTTGTAATACCTGCCAATTGAATACCGTTCATCGTTTGTCCGGCTATATTTGCCAAACCGGAAATCTGCGCACCGCTTACTTTTGTCTTTGCTGTACTTGATATCAAATTTATACCTACTCCTTTTACTTGGTATATATTTGTTAGTAGCCCTAGGTTAAAATAAGCTGTTTTAGTAGAATCATTGATAGATTTCCCTATATTTAATGATACGTTCGGAGATTTGCGCTTTTTCTTTGGTTGCGCTGAAGCTGGTAAACTTAATGTAATACAGAATAGTATTAGAGTGATATTTTGAAAATTTAGTCTCATACAAATCATTTATTTAACAATGAGAGTACAATATTAGCTATTTTTACTCAATTCTTCCGCAATATTTGTAATTAATGGTTCGCGTTAAATAAGATTTTGTTTAGTTAACAATATAGAGGGGTATACAAAAACAATCGCCTCTACATGATAATAGTCATATAGAGGCGAACAATGTATGTTTTTGATTTTATCCTTTAGCTTCCTGATATAAGAAACGTTTAATGCTCTTTTTAGGAGTCTTTTCAAACTCTTCCGGATAAATCTTTATTTTGGCAATTTGCGAATAAGCCGGAAGTTCACCATTTAACGCAACACGGTTTTCTTCCATAGTTCGTTCTATGTCTTCATTAGTCAGTCCGTGAGCAAATGCATCGTCAAAGTCCGGATATATTAATCCTACCAGCTTTTCATTTTGCTGCACAACAATACTTTCTGCCACGTAAGGCATATTATTAAGTTTATCCTCAATCTCTTCAGGGTAAATATTCTGTCCGGACGCTCCAAGCAGCATATTCTTACTTCTGCCTTTTATGGTAATGTTACCTTCTTCGTCTATTATACCGAGGTCTCCGGTATGCATCCATCCATCTTTGTCAATAACTTGTTCGGTAGCTTCTTCATTTTTGTAGTAGCCTAGCATTACATTAGGGCCTTTGCATACTATTTCACCGACAATGCTTTGAGGATCGGGGGACAGAACTTTAACTTCCATTCTTGGAGCTGCTTTTCCACATGAATACGGTTTAAAACGTTTCCAATCTTCGTAAGCAAGGATCGGACCGCATTCAGTCATTCCATAACCTACGGTGTAGGGGAAGTCTATCATTTTGAGGAACGTCTCTACATCATGGTTGAATGCTGCTCCGCCGACAATAATTACTTCAAAGTTACCTCCGAAGCTATTAATAATCTGTTCGCGTATAGTTGATTTGATTTTATCATTGACAATCGGAACCTTTAATAACAGTTTCATTGCCGGAGTCTCCAACTTAGGCAACACATTTTTCTTGATTATTTTCTCAATGATTAATGGAACTGATATAATAAGGTTGGGTTTGATTTCAGCGAAAGCCTGGAAGATAATCTTTGGACTCGGCATACGTGTCAGGAAGTATATATGGCAACCAGCAGAGAACTCATACAAGAATTCGAAAGCCATGCCATACATGTGTGCCATTGGCAACATGGAGACTAATTTATCTCCGGGTTTCATGGATAGCACTTCAAATGCGAACTTAGTATTTGACCAAAGGCTGCTATAAGGAAGCATTACTCCTTTGGAATAGCTGGTTGTTCCCGATGTGTAGTTTATTACAGCGAGTTCTCTCGGTTGGTCTTTGTGGTAATTGATGTGTTCTGTGCGGAAATTCTTTGGATATTTCTGTCCGAACAGTTCATTCAAGTGTTCACGGGCATGAGTTAGCTTTTCAGAGCGCGACACCAATAAGGTGAAGTCATTCATTAAAATAACCCCTTCCAATAACGGCATTGCTGATTCATTCAGGTTTTCCCAAACCACATCACCAACAAAAAGTAATTTGGCTTCCGAGTGATTTACTATATTATGAACGTTGTCTGCTTTAAATTCGTGAAGGATTGGAACGGCAACCGCTCCGTAGGTTAATATGGCAAGAAAAGTAACTCCCCAATGGGAACTATTGCGACCGCAAATAGCTATTTTATCTCCTTTTTTAATTCCACTTTCTTCAAAGATAATATGAACTTTTTCAATTTTTCTGGCGACATCTTTGTATTGAAGAGTTGCACCTTTGTAATCGGTTAATGCATCTAAATCCCAATTATTTTTGATACTTTCTTCAATGTAAGCAATAAAACTTTGTTCCATGGTTTTTGCACATTCGTTTTTAGATTGTGCAAATATATACCTTTACCTTTACTTTGCAAATAAAAAGGAAGAGAAAATGCCATCAATAGCATTTTTTCTTCCTTAGTATTATAATCAGTTAATTTAAAGATTATTTGCCCGAAACTACTACTTTGACGGATTGATTACCTATTCGAACAATATAAATTCCATTTGCTGCAGTAATATGGTTTTCTCCGTTTTCTGTAACAATACTATTTCTCAATACTCCGTCGATGGAATAAATCTGAACTAGTTTACCAACTTCTGTAGAAACGATGATTTCATTATCATTTGTATAAACTAACTTGGCTACTTCTAGCGGATCACATGAGATGCCGGTAGCCATACTCAAATCTACTTTGATTGTATTAGAGAATGTAGATTCCTTATTTTCTTTTTTTGCCTTGACACGGTATGTATAAGTGGCATTCTCTTCTAGTCCTGTAACTTGATAAGATGTTTCTGATGTGGTGAATGTCATATCTTCTTCAGAAGCTGCTTTAACAATAGATGTTTTTTGCTTTTTGATTAACTTGGATTTATCAGTTTTAGTTACGAGGCGTTTGATGTTTTGTGCATCTAATGGCATACTTATATCTCCTGAATAGATGGTTATGTCATCGATATATACACGAGGTTTTGTTCCATCTGTTTCCAGTTGGATATATGAGGTAGCATCACCGCCATTCAAAACTGCATAATACTTTTCTAATTTATCTGTTAGTTCTGCTCCTGCTTCGTCAATAAGCTCTTCCTCATCCATGTTGGCTAGTCCGATAAATAATGTGGGAGTGTCATCTTTTGAATTGAATTTTCCAGCAGTGATTACTACGGTTACCACTTCATTACCTGAAAGGTCGTAATTAGGTGTTAATAGATATCCTGCGTTTTTGGCTGTGCCAATTCTGCATTGATCTTTTTTACTCTCATTATTACTACTATAAATGTAATCTCCTTCCCATCCGGGTTCTTTAGTATATAAATCCAAATCAGTAACTTCTGCGTCTTTATTAAGTGTTGCAAAACCGGAGAAATCTTCATTCATAATGAGCTCTCCTTCCATCACTTGTTTAGCTTTTGTTACTACTAAGGTGTAAGACTCTGCATCTTCTACTGCCTCCCAGTTTGCAATAAAACTTGTTGTCGTAAGATTGCTGGCTGCTTGAGCAATAGGAGTCTCAATAGAACCTTCCATGAAATCAAAAGAAATTATTTCATCGTTTTCTTTGATATTCGTGATAGGGGTAGTTAATGGTGTTCCTGTAAATACTTTAAATGATAGAATAGAAGTGGTTTTCACAGTGCCAGGATAAGGGTCTCCTTCCAAGCTTCTTGTACTCAATGAACCATCTGCCGGAAGAATTGTCATACGTTGATGGCTTGTTGTATTATTGACCGTATTGCCGTTCCAAGCATTTGCATTATAGTCTACATGGATTGCAAGCATACCATGACCTGCCATTGCTGAATCCCATCCTGTCTGTTGCCTGTTCTCCAATAGATAATATTCATTTTTATTCGCACTATTAACAATCCGGTATGCTTGTCCGTCATCTGTATTCAGTGCATTCAGTTTGATAGAAGCCGGAGTGTCTAATGTTGTAATATCCATCCATCCCATAAATTCGCGTTCGTAAGATGTATATCCACATGGAGTGTGCCCATCATCATTATATGAACCATAGTCCATAAGGCTCCATGCATTCATTCCAAAGTTATTTCCCACTGTAGTATCATAGAAATCTGGTAGACCTAAGCAATGGCTGAATTCATGGCAGAAAGTACCGATACCATCTATTTCATTACCATACAGTTCATTATTACATGCATATTTATCTATTTTTATACCTTTGGAAGAATCAATAGTGACAGCACCACCTAATGCGCTTGATAACTCCCATTGGTGAGGCCAAATACTATTCGCTTCATTACTTGATGCTTCTCCCACTCCTGCATAAATAGTATAGACTACATCAACTGTTTTGTCTCCATCGTTATCATATATAGAGAAGTCGGGAATTAATCCTTCATTTTTAGCTATTTCGCATGCTTCTTTAATCATTTCTCCCGGATGTATATCATTGCCATAGAAGTCATTTGCTCCGTAGTATGCTCTATCGTTGCTTAGAGTTACAGGACCGATTACATCAAATTGAGGATCAAATTTACCTCTGGATTGTGAGAAAAAGTAATCTCTGACGCTTCCATGATCTCTTCCGTCAGTATAATCTTTTTGGCTTATTCTTTTTGTGTATTGGGTTTTAGTCTGGTTTCCTTCGCTAAATTTAATATCATTGTATTGAATAAGTAAGACGAGAATTCTAGGAGTTCCGGTATTCGGTACTTCCTTTACTTTGAGTGGACTGTTTCTCTTATTACTTTTAGCAAATCTGGAAGTAATTTTTTCTCTTATATCCTGATTGTTTAACTGATTAATGAAGTTCGTATCTATTGTTTTACGATTATCTTTGTTATGCGCAAGAATAGATGATGCTTCTACAATTCCATTATTATTAATAGTTGCGTAATAAAAATGTCCGTCTTCTCCTTTGCTTACCATTACTCCGTCTGTTGTAGCATAATAATGGAAATGCTCGTCACCTTGTAATACTACCGTAACAGTAGTACCGTCAGGCTGTGTAAATGTCATTGGAGTTCGTTTAGCCGGGATAGCCCATAATATAGAGGTACCCAAGCATAGAAATAATGTAAATGCTGTTAGAAATCTTTTCATATGTTTTAATTTTAGAATCGAACATGCAAATTAAGTAATTTAAATTATATTTTAAGACAAAAGGGCAAAAAAATAGACGCCTATTAGTTTTTTTAATATAAATAGGCGTCTTTTATATATGAGTTCTTGACTCTGAACTTACTTTTTATTCTTTTGTTCCGAAATATTTCAGGAATTGAGTACGCTCAAACATATTGACTCCTTTTATAGTCTTGGCCTTCATCAAACCTTTGAATTGTGCGATATGCTCGAATCCTTTCTGATACATCCAGCTTTCTACGCGTCCCAGCATATCTTGTATGATTGCGTTCCCGTTCATATATATTGTACTGCATATTTCAACGGCGGCAGCTCCTGCAAGAATTGCTTTAACAATGGCTTCACCATTGTGTATGCCACCGGATGCCGCATAATCTATCTTATCGATTTCTGCGGATGAAATGCCTATCCAACGTATAGTGGTTGAGAGGTCTGCCGGAGTACTGAATACTTCTCCTGATATATATTCCATTTTATCGATATTGATGTCCGGCTGGTAGAAACGGTTGAATAGTACAACGGCTGCTGCTCCGTTAGCATAAAGTTGATTGATCAATGATACCGGATTGGTCAAGTTTGTACCTAACTTTACAATAACGGGGATATTGACATGTTTTTTTATGCTGCTCAAAATATCAATATGGCGTTGCTCAAACTCTCCGTATTTATATTCCGGTGCAGTTTGTACGGCGAGGATATTTATTTCCAAAGCATCAGCTCCTGCCAATTCTATTTTATGGGCGAAGTCTACCCATTCAGCGTTTGTATAACAATTTATGCTGGCTATAATCGGAATATTGCAAACAGCCTTGCTTTCCTGAATCAGATTGATATACTCAGAAAGATGATGTGAACGAACATAACCGCTTAGATATTCTTCTCCTTCAGGATATTGGGAGGTCGGGTCTTGCAATTGCTCTACTTGAAGCATGATTTGTTCTTCGAATAATGATTTAAGAACGATTGCGCCTGCTCCTGCTTCTTCCAGTTTTTTGTTTTTGGACGCGCTGTTGGTTAATCCTGAACTACTGATAATTATCGGATTCTTTAATTGTAGTCCGGCAAAAGTGGTTTTTAAATTGTTCATAACATTTGATTTTAATAGTTTCTTTCTCCGAATATTTTGCTGCCGACACGGACGAGGGTACTTCCTTGCTTAATAGCTTGACGGTAGTCATGGGACATACCCATTGAAAGTTCTTTGAACTCGGTGTTGTCGGTAAAATATATTTGTTTTAAGTCTTTGAAATAGTTATTTAACGAGCAAAACTCTTTGTTGATCTGTTCGATAGAGTCTGTGTTCGTTGCCATTCCCATCAAACCGCTGATACGGATGTTTTTAAGCGATTTCCATTCTCCGGCAGATAACATTTCCTTGCATTCGTCAAAACTGAAACCGAATTTCGTTTCTTCCTGTGCGATATGGATTTGTAGCAGGCAGGGAATGATACGGTTTACCTTTGCGGCTTGTTTATCTACTTCCGCCAATAATTTGTAAGAATCGATACCGTGAATCATTGATACATAGGGAGCCATGTACTTTATCTTATTTGTTTGTAAATGTCCGATAAAGTGCCATTCTATATCTTTAGGAAGTGATTCGTATTTCTGCGTCATTTCCTGTACTTTACTTTCTCCGAATATCCGTTGTCCGGCTTCGTATGCTTCTAATATCGCTTCATTAGGGTGGAACTTGGATACGGCAACCAGCCGTACCTGTTCCGGAAGTTCGGACAAAACGCTAAGTAAATTATCTTTTATCATACTTTATTAACGTTTTTGTCAATTTATTGTTTTGCTGCATCCGGGAATTCCGGCTTGTCGTTTGGTTCTGCACTATAGGGATATACATCCATGATGGCCGTTTCGGCTACGGATGCGATAACATAATCCGCCATTGTACCTTTCATCCCTTCATCCAACTTCTTTACGGCATCGCGCAGGTCACTGGCTTGAACGAGTACTTGGGTGGATGTTTTCTTTTCCGCACCGCTCTTTTCATCTAAAGTAATGAATAGGATTTTGCATTTAAACCAACGGTCGGCAGCATCTTCTTCACTGAAAAATAATTCGCTGTAATTGGCGCGTTTGATGTCTGAAACTGTAAATTCTCCGGATATAAACGGACTTATCTCCTCGATGATGCGTGCTTCCGCTTCTGTAAAGCTGAGTGCATCCACAAGGTATGGTTCGGTGACTTTTTTGTTCATTCCGTTTTCCATTACTTTCTCATATCTTATCTTGCACTCGAACCAAGTATGCATTGCCATAATTGTATCTTATTAGTAGGTTTATAAAAATGGTTTCTTCTTTTGATTCCGCAAATATAGTTTAAAATCATTTGCTGCCGTATCGCTTTCGGTCATTTATTTTGTATTTTTTTAGTGAGGACGGGGTGTTTACATCGTTTCCCTTGATAAAAATGTATAACCACACGGACGAAACAAGAGTTTCACAATATATGGAACTCTTGTTTCAGATTTTGTGAAACTTTAGTTCCATATATTGTGAAACTCTTTACGCATAAGGGGGAATATATTAAAAGGTACGGGAGAGTTTATTATTCTACCCGTTTACAACAGTTGCCTTGCAGGAAGTCGTGCAATTTCTTCTCATGGTTTCCGAAAAGCAGGATATGATGATTGCCGATCGGATTGCGGAAAAAGTAATCTACGGGATTATCTAGTTGCACCCGTACTTGTGTACGGCATACGTTTACATAGTTGGTGTTTTCTATTAGTCTGCCCGATGATACGAAATATTCGTCCAGACATTCACCGCCACATTTAACCAATGTTATATCTCCGGTAGGTAGGATGCCTTGAATGGCTATGCCTGTTTCCGACTCAAAATGATTGCGGATAATAAACTGTTCGGTCAGTTTTGTTCCGATGGTGCAATGCGCCAGTACCAATTCGTTGTTTTTCTCGTTAATAATGGATGGATTGGTCATAAACCCGGTTTGTCCCGTGATGATTTTTGCAGTCAGTAGCGTAAATATAGCCTGTAAGTCTCCTTCACATCCGGCTAAGATACCTTCGTCATTCAGTAGAGAAAGTGCCAGACAACCTGTTGTTCCCAGTTTTTCTATCAGTGCAAAGCAGTTGAGGGTAAATGCGTCCAGCTTTTCTTCTTCGCATATTCTTTTCACAGCTTTATAAAGTCGCATGGCTTTCAGCAGGTCCTGCGGTGTTCCTTCCCGGCAGGCTAATGCCTTTCCGGCGAACTCGGATGCCTGTTCACCTATTTCTTCTTCTGTCGTCTGTTTGTAATATTGGTAAACCCGTTCCAATGGTATATCCATGTATTCCGTTCCCCAACGGCGTTTTGCCAGTAGATAATCTACGTTGCTGGCTACCAACCATGATGAAGACCCGCCGATGACGCCGATACGTTTCTCTCTGATCTCTTTCATCGCCTTGAAATTATTGTAACAAGCAAACAGTTGCAGTAGTGTTTGTTGAGTCTCTCCGTGAATAATCTGGGATTTTAAACTTTTACCTCGTATCCATGCGGCTATCTCGAGTGCTGCGGCTAAAGAATTTTGAAGCCCGTCCGTCAGTAGTATCGTGGGATGCGGAAGCTCTTCATAGTGCTGGGTGAATGTTCTTTCAACCCCTCCGCTGGCGATGAACACCACCTTAAAGTCGTCTTCGTGCAGTTTGTCAATTTCCTGATAAGGAATCAGGTGTACTGTGAAATATTTTTCTATTTCACTCAGTAGTATCTGATGAGAGTTCTCGACTGCTCCTTGTTTATTTAGTTCGGATGAAAAAGTTATCAGGCTTATCTCCATTTCTTTTTTATTTTGTTGCAGAAGCAAACTTACATATTAATTTTGAATTGACATAAAATATATTAGATAAGATAACATTCGTTCATTTTGTTAAGCATTTGTTTGTTTGGTTACACTCGAAGTCATATCTTTGCACTTCAATTGCAAAATGTATTTTAATAAAATCAATATATGCCAACAATATCCGTCCGCGGGAATGAGATGCCCGCATCGCCAATTCGGAAACTTGCTCCATTGGCTGAAGCAGCAAAGCAAAGAGGAGTCCATGTGTTTCATTTAAACATCGGTCAGCCGGATTTGCCTACTCCGAAAGCAGCGTTGGATGCGATTAGAAATATAGACCGTACGGTACTTGAATATAGTCCGAGTGCAGGATATAGAAGTTACAGGGAAAAGTTGACGGGATATTATAAGAAGTATGACATAAACCTGACGGCAGATGACATCATTATTACGACAGGAGGGTCGGAAGCGGTATTGTTTGCTTTTCTTTCCTGCCTGAATCCGGGTGATGAAATCATTGTTCCCGAGCCGGCTTATGCCAACTATATGGCGTTTGCTATTTCTGCCGGAGCTAAAATCCGGACGATTGCCACTACGATAGAAGAAGGCTTTTCATTGCCGAAAGTAGAGAAGTTCGAAGAACTGATCAACGAACGTACCAAAGGTATTTTGATTTGCAATCCGAATAATCCGACAGGCTATCTTTATACCCGTAAAGAGATGAATCAGATTCGCGATTTGGTGAAGAAGTATGACCTGTTCCTCTTTTCCGATGAAGTGTATCGTGAATTTATCTATACCGGTTCACCTTATATATCTGCTTGCCATCTGGAAGGCATCGAAGAGAATGTTGTTCTGATAGATTCTGTATCCAAACGCTATTCCGAGTGCGGTATTCGTATCGGAGCTTTGATTACGAAGAACAAAGAAGTGCGTGATGCTGTTATGAAATTCTGTCAGGCGCGCCTGAGTCCTCCGTTAATCGGTCAGATTGCTGCCGAGGCCTCACTGGATGCACCGGAAGAGTATTCTCGTGAAACTTATGATGAATATGTGGAACGTCGTAAATGCCTGATTGATGGTCTCAACCGTATTCCGGGTGTGTATTCTCCTATTCCGATGGGAGCTTTCTACACCGTTGCCAAATTACCGGTTGACGATTCGGATAAGTTTTGTGCATGGTGCTTGTCCGAATTCGAGTATGAAGGGCAAACTGTATTCATGGCTCCGGCTTCCGGCTTTTATACTACTCCGGGAGCAGGGAAGAATGAAGTGCGTATTGCGTATGTATTGAAGAAAGACGACTTGACCCGTGCGCTTTTTGTGCTTCGGAAAGCATTGGAGGCATATCCGGGCAGAACGGAATAAATTATGTTTGAACTCTTTATCGCTAAACGGATTTATTTGAGTAATGACAGTCGTAAGCAGGTATCTAAACCGGCTGTACGTATTGCCATGCTGGGAATTGCTATCGGTTTGGCGGTAATGATTGTTTCGGTAGCGGTGGTTATCGGTTTCAAGCAGGAAGTCCGTGAAAAAGTCATTGGCTTCGGTTCTCATATACAAATCAGCAACTTTGATTCCAATCAATCTTATGAAACTCGTCCGGTTGCGGCGACCGATAGTCTGTTGTCTGCATTGGCTTCGGTAGATGGTGTCTCACACGTGCAACGCTTTTCTACCAAACCGGGTATCATAAAGACAGATGAAGATTTTCAGGGCATGGTATTGAAAGGAGTAGGACCGGAATATGATTTGAGCTTTTTCCGTGACCATTTGCTTGAAGGTGAGATTCCTCCTTTCTCAGACTCTTCGGCTACGAATAATGTTGTTATCTCCAAGGCTTTGGCGGATAAGCTCCAACTCAAGTTGGGCGACAAAATCTATACCTATTATATACAGGAGGATGTGCGTGCCCGGCGTCTTACGGTAAAAGGTATCTATCAGACAAACTTTTCCGAATATGACAACTTGTTTATATTGGGGGATATTTATACTGTGAATCGCCTGAATAAATGGGAACCGGAGCAAGTGAGCGGCATTGAGATTCAAATCGGAGATTACGACCGGTTGGATGACACAGAAGAAAGAATCTCTGCACTGGTAAACGGACGTCAGGATGAATACGGGTCTACTTATTATTCACAAACCATCCGGCAATTAAATCCACAGATATTTGCGTGGCTCGATTTGCTTGATTTGAATGTGTGGGTGATTCTTATCTTAATGATTGGTGTGGCGGGTTTTACCATGATTTCAGGTTTGCTTATTATCATATTGGAACGTACGAACATGATTGGTGTATTGAAAGCTCTTGGTGCGAACAACCTGATGATTCGTAAAATATTTCTTTATTTCTCCGTGTTCTTGATAGGGAAAGGAATGTTATGGGGAAATATTGTAGGCTTTGCTATTTGTTTTATCCAAAACTATTTTCACGTGATTAAACTTGAACCGGAAACTTATTATGTAGATACCGTTCCTATCGGTGGGAATATATGGATCTTTCTTTTGCTTAATATCTGTTCATTATTAGTTTCCGTACTTATGTTATTGGGACCTTCCTATTTGATAACAAAGATAAATCCGTCCAAATCTATTCGCTATGAATAGATAAAAGTACTTGATAGCCTCACTTTCTCATGAAATTTCTTTTTCTTCTGAAACGACGGATTATTTTGAACCTAGCGTTGCATAATGGTTGTAAGAGGTCAAATATCGGTAGTGTAAACCAATAGCCTGAACCACCGAAGTTTTTCGTCGTTTTGTTAATGACAATTGCCTGGCACATGTATCTGGTGATATAAATTAACGTACAGATACCTGTTATTCCCCATGATTTATTTTGTATGCTTAATACTAGAAGTAAGATAAATGATACATAAAAAAGCAGTCTGCTAAAGGTTTCCAAACCTAGCAGATATCTTTGTATTCCTTTATAATATTGGGATGTAACGGCATAACTGATTTTTTCCTCTTTCCATTGCTTTTTATATTCTATGGGTTTCATGCAGACACAAGCGTTCATGTCTGTCTCCACACGGGTATTCTCGGAAGTTGCTATTCTATTAATGAACAAATCATCGTCTCCCCGTTGTAAATTTAGGTGGGCAGAGAATCCTTTGTTCTTGAAAAACAGTTCTTTACGATAAGCCATATTGCGTCCGATACCCATATAAGGTTTATGGATGAGTGCAAAACCTAGAAAACGGATTGCATGGAAAAGATTATCGAATGAAACTTTACGTTGGAACCAACCTTTTCCACGTTCATATCCGCTATATCCGAGAACGATATCTGTTTCATTAGTGAAGTTCCTTGCTATTAGCTTCAGCCAGTCCTTGCTGACAGGTTTGCAGTTAGTTTCTGTCATAACCAGCCAATCATATTTACTAGCTTTGATACCTACTGTCAATGCCAGTTTTTTATGGCTGATGTATCTTGCACTGTCCGGTGTAAAGGTATGGTATAAATGTGGATACTTATTTTCCATTAGAGTGAGCAGATCTTCGCTTTCATCGGATGAGTTGTTATTAACGACGATTACTTCAAACTCGGGATAATCCTGTTCCAGTATGGAAGGCAGGTTCTCTTCCAACTCTTTTGAAGCATCTTTGGCACAAATGATAACGGAAAGTGGGGGATATTCTGTTGAGAATGCGATTTTCCCTTTATTGACTAAGACGTTATGTCGATGTATTCTATTATATAAGGTGGAATAATAAATTATCTGTGTGAGAAGTGTAATTCCGAGAATAGATAGAATGATAACTTCCGTATTATTGAAAATAAAAATATCCGTCATAATTCATTTCATTTATTTGGGACACAAAGGTACAATTAAAATTTGTACTCCTAAATTTATAAAGATATTAGTTTATGAAAACTTCTTTCGATATTCCATTGGAGATATTCCTTCGTGGCGTTTGAAATATCTTCCTAAATAAGATTGATCAGGAAAGTTGAGCTTATCCGCAATTTCTTGTACTGTTAATTCTGTGGATTGTAGTAGAACCTTTATTTCCAGAATCATAAAGTCGTCGATAATCTTTTTGGCAGAATCTTTCGTTTCGTTACGGCATATACCTGTCAGGTACTTAGTCGAAATGCAGAGTTCGTTTGCATAGAAACTGACTTCCCGCTCTGTACTACTGTATTTATGGATTAATTGCATGAATTTACCGAATAGTTCATTTTGGCGGCTACCTCCTTCTATTTGTTTACGAGAGAAAAACCGGTAAACTTTATCATAAATATCTAATAAGAAGCTTTGCAAATGGTTTTTGGCTATTTGGTTCCTAAACCGGTTTTCTCGATCAATGTAAATTGCATAGGTGGCTTTCATCAACCCATTGACTGCTCCGGTATTTTCTTCCGGAAGTATGTAATGGGGATTATTTTTTATAAACTGGAAAAAAGTGGATTCCAGCCTCATCACTGCTTCTGCGAACATAGTTCCTGAACAAGTGAAGTAGGATGCATGGAAATCTTTGCTTGTTTCATCGATACTTAGTACACTATTAGGCAATAAGACAACTTGTGAATTCCTTTTTATTTCATATTCCTTTAAATCTATCGTAAATTTAGCCTGGCCATTATGACAAAATAGGATGGTTGAACCTTTCTGTTTACATAAGCGGTGTTCAAATTCTGCCAGATTGCCGGTTCCGGCTATGAATAGTTCTTCGGTATCAGTAAGTAATGGGTTCTTTTTGTTCATCTTTTATTCTTTTATGAAAAGCAAAAGTAAGCTTTTATAGCGAATACTTCAATAAATTACTCCTAAAATGAACAATACTGTGCAGATAATGAAATTTTTGTAATACCGGAAAGGATTTACCTTTGCGGCGTATTAAAGAATAAAAATATGAAAGGTAAAAAGACTAATTCAAAGAAATTTGTTCTAATATTTGCTGCTTTACTTTCAGCATTTGGACCATTTATGACTGATTTGTATTTGCCGGCTTTCCCTGAAATAAAAAACTATTTTGCAACAACAGCTTCGTTGGTTCAGTTAAGTCTTACATTCGGAATGATTGGGCTTGCCGGAGGCCAGTTAATCATTGGACCTTTAAGTGATAAATATGGTAGACGCTATCCATTGGTTTTATCATTGGTTGTATTTGTAGTTTCTACGATCGTATGTTTGTTTAGCCGAACTATAGGGCTTTTTATTTTATTTCGTTTATTCCAAGGTCTTTCCGCAGCAGGAGGTGTGGTTATAGCCCGTTCAATAGTTGTAGACTTGTACGAAGGAAAAGAATTTAGTCATTTTTTTGCTTTGTTGAGTGGAGTACAAGGATTAGCACCGATAGTAGCTCCGGTAATAGGAGGAGCATTGCTTGAAATAACGAATTGGCAGGGGATTTATATGGTATTGTTATTAATAGGTGTAATAATATTGCTCATGTCAATGCGTTTTAGGGAATCCTTGTATATGGAAAAGCGAGTTACAGGGAGCGTTATGGCAACTTTTGTCCGTTTCCGTTCAACAATGAAAAATAAACGTTTTATTTGTTACGTATTAGTATTGTCATTCGCAATGAGTGTCATGTTTGCTTATATATCAGCTTCACCCTTTATTTTTCAGGTACACTATAACTTGAGTCCGATCATGTATAGTTATTGTTTTGCTTGTAATGCATTTGCTATAATGATAGGGAATCTGTTCGTCAGTCGCTTTTCCAGTGGACGTAAACCTCTTTTCATGGCAGCTATTTGTCTTCCGATTGTAGCTATGGCAGTAGTTGTAGGCTTAGTTGGTAATTTTTCTATTTTTTATGTTGAGTTGATGCTTCTCCTACTTTTATTTTTTGTGGGAATGATCTTTGCGTCTTCTACTGCTCTTGCATTGGATTCGGAACGTCAGAATACAGGAAATGCTTCAGCTATTTTGGGCTTTTCTCAATTTCTATTTGCTGGTTTGGTAGCCCCTCTTGTCGGAATAGGTAATGTACTTCATACTACGGGTTATGTTATTTTAATAGGAAGTTTCATTGTGTTGGAACTTGTTTATCAATTGAGAGTACGGGATAAAAAGTCCGTTTTTTCTACAGTTCATTTAAAGGAATAATCATATCATTTTAATTATATAAACAGACAAATGAAAATTCAAGTATGTAAATTATGCCAGACGGCAATTGCCGTCTGTTGTTTTGTAGTGGCAGGATGTCGTCAGGCAGTTCCGACAGTAGAAGATGCCGGGTACGAAGTTATGACAGTAAAACCTACCGATAGAATATTAAAGAGCATTTATTCAGCAACGATTCGCGGACGTCAGGATATTGAGATTTATCCACAGGTTTCGGGATTTCTTACGAAAGTGTGTGTGAAAGAGGGGGAAAAGGTAAAACGTGGTGAAACATTGTTTATTATAGATCAGGTTGGTTATGAAGCGGCCTTGCAAACGGCAAAGGCTAACGTGAATGCTGCTGAAGCAACATTAGCTACAGCACAATTAACATATGACAGCAAATTAGAACTCCATCGTCAGAATGTAGTTTCTGATTTTGATCTTAGTACGGCAAAAAACTCTTTATTAACGGCAAAAGCACAGTTGGCGCAAATGAAAGCGCAAGAAATCAGTGCTCGTAATAATCTTTCATATACGGTGGTAAAAAGTCCGTCAGATGGGGTCGTGGGTACATTACCTTATAGGGTAGGTGCTTTAGTTAGTGCCTCTTTGCCGGAAGCATTGACTACTGTTTCTGATAATTCAGATATGTATGTCTATTTTTCAATGACGGAAAACCAATTATTAGATCTTATTCGTCGTTACGGTTCTAAAGAAGAAGCCTTGCAGGAAATGCCTTCTATTGATTTATTACTGAATGATAAATCCGTTTATCCGGAAAAAGGAAATATTGAAACGATTAGTGGAGTGATTGACCGTTCTACGGGTACGGTAAGTCTGCGTGCTGTTTTTCCAAATAAGAATGGATTACTGCATAGTGGTGGAGCCGGTAATGTTGTTATTCCGATACAAAAACAAAACTGTTTGGTTATTCCGCAGACGGCTGCATTTGAGGTCCAGGATAAGGTATTTATCTATAAAGTGGTAGATGGTAAGGCACAATCTATTCCTGTGAGTGTAACTCGTGTGAATGGCGGACAAGAATATATAGTAGAAGATGGGCTTGCTTCCGGCGATATTATTGTGACCGAAGGTGTAGGTTTACTTCGTGAAGGTATGCCCGTAAAGATAAAAGGAGGAGAGAGCAAATGACATTAAGAACTTTTATCGAACGGCCCGTATTGTCGGCTGTCATTTCTATCTCAATTGTAGTAGTAGGCATCATTGGTTTGTTTAGTTTACCGGTAGAGCAATATCCGGATATTGCTCCACCGACAATTCAGGTAAGTACTACTTATTTTGGTGCCAGTGCCGAAACTTTGCAGAAGAGTGTTATTGCTCCGTTGGAGGAGGCTATTAATGGTGTGGAGAATATGACTTACATTACTTCCACTGCATCCAATGCCGGTACGGTTTCCATTACTGTGTATTTTAAGCAAGGTACGGATCCTGATATGGCAGCTGTGAATGTACAAAACCGCGTATCAAAGGCTACGGGGCAGCTTCCTGCTGAAGTGACACAGGTAGGTGTAACTACCACTAAACGTCAGAACAGTATGCTTCAAATCTTTTCATTATATAGTCCTGATGGTTCGTATGATGAGAATTTCTTAGGTAACTATATCAGTATCAATTTGAAACCTGAGATTCTCCGTATTTCAGGTGTTGGAGAATTGATGATTATGGGCGGTGATTATAGTATGCGTGTATGGATGAAGCCCGATGTTATGGCTCAATATAAACTGTCTCCGTCAGATGTAACAATTGCGCTTGGAGAACAAAATATTGAATCGGCAACAGGCTCTATGGGAGAAAATTCAAAGGAAACTTACCAATATACTATGAAATATAAAGGGCGTTTGGTTACCTCGGAAGAATTCGGTGAAATAATAATACGTTCTACTCCGGATGGTGAAGTACTGAAGTTGAAAGATGTAGCTGATATAGAATTAGGAAAGGAAAGTTATGCTTATGTTGGTCAGACAAATGGTAAGCCGGGTATTTCATGTATGGTGTTTCAAACAGCAGGCTCTAATGCAACTGAAGTAAACAATGCCATAAATGCTTTTTTGGAAGAAGCGCGTAAGGATTTACCTAAAGGTGTTGAAATAGTTCCGTTAATGAGTTCCAACGATTTCCTTTACGCTTCTATTCATGAAGTAGTCAAGACCTTGCTTGAAGCAATTTTGTTGGTGATTCTCATTGTTTATATCTTTTTGCAAGATGTTCGTTCTACTTTGATCCCGTTGGTGGGTATAATTGTTTCGCTGGTCGGTACGTTTGCTTTTATGGCTGTTGCCGGGTTCAGTATTAACCTGATTACATTATTTGCACTTGTTTTAGTAATCGGTACGGTAGTGGATGATGCCATTGTAGTGGTAGAGGCAGTACAAGCCAGGTTTGATGTGGGGTACAGATCTTCTTACATGGCAAGTATAGATGCGATGAAAGGCATCAGTTCCGCTATTATTTCGTCATCATTGGTGTTTATGGCAGTGTTTATTCCTGTATCGTTTATGACTGGTACTTCGGGTACATTTTATACCCAGTTTGGCTTGACAATGGCTGTCGCCGTTGGAATTTCTGCTGTTAATGCTTTGACATTAAGTCCGGCTCTATGCGCTTTGCTACTAAGACCATATATTGATGAAAATGGAAAAGAGAAAAATAACTTTGCAGCTCGTTTCCGTAAAGCATTTAATGTCGCCTTTGGAGTGATTATAGAGAAATATAAATATTGTGTATTGTTCTTTATCAAACGCCGTTGGTTAACTTGGTCATTATTAGTCTGTTCTCTTGTGATTTTGACACTATTGATGCGGAGTACAAAGAGTGGATTAGTACCGGATGAGGATCAGGGAGTTGTCTTTGTCAATGTAAGTACAGCTGCGGGGAATTCATTGGCGACAACAGATCGAGTTATGACTCGTATAGAAGAACGTATTAAAAATATTCCGCAAGTGAAAGCTTATTCTAAAGTAGCGGGATACGGTTTGTTGGCAGGTCAGGGTAATTCATTCGGCATGTTCATCCTGAAACTGAAACCTTGGGATGAACGCCCGGACAAGGAAGATGCGGTTCAGACTGTTATCGGACAAATCTATGGGCGGACGGCAGATATAAAAGATGCTTCTGTGTTTGCGATTGCTCCGGGTATGATTCCGGGATACGGTATGGGAAATGCGTTGGAAATGCATATGCAAGACAAAACTGACGGTGATCTGACAACTTTCTTCAATACTACTCAACAGTATTTGGCTGTTCTGCGTGAACGTCCTGAAATTGCGATGGCATATTCTACTTTTAGTATTAACTATCCACAATGGATGGTAGAAGTTGATGCTTCGAAATGTAAACGTGCGGGAGTGACCCCTGATGCTGTATTGAGCACGCTTTCCGGTTATTATGGGGGACAATATGTTTCTAACTTCAATCGTTTTTCAAAAGTCTATCGTGTGATGATTCAAGCAGCCCCCGAATATCGTTTGGATGAGGCTTCTTTGAATAATACTTTTGTGAAGGTCGGCAATGAAATGGCACCGCTTAGTCAGTTTATAACATTGACTAGGGTATATGGTGCAGAAACTTTAAGTCGCTTTAATATGTATAATTCGATAGCAGTAAATGCCATGCCGGCGGACGGATATAGTTCAGGTGATGCCATCAAAGCGGTGAAGGAAGTAGCCGGGACATCTTTGCCAAAGGGGTATAGTTTCGATTTCGGTGGCATCACCCGTGAGGAAAATCAACAAGGTAGCGGAACTACAATTATAATCTTCGCAATCTGTATTCTGATGATCTATTTAATTTTAAGTGCTCTTTACGAGAGCTTTATCATTCCGTTTGCTGTTATTCTGAGTGTACCTTGCGGATTAATGGGAACTTTTCTTTTTGCTAAGATGTTCGGGTTGGAAAACAATATCTATTTGCAAACAGGGTTGATTATGTTGATAGGTTTGTTGGCAAAGACGGCTATCTTACTTACCGAATATGCAGCTGAACGCCGTGCGGCAGGTATGGGGTTGATTTCTGCTGCTCTTAGTGCTGCCAAAGCTCGTTTGCGCCCTATTCTGATGACTGCGTTGACTATGATATTCGGTTTATTGCCATTGATGGTTTCAAGTGGGGTAGGAGCCAATGGTAACCGTTCGTTAGGTACAGGTACTGTTGGTGGTATGGTTATCGGTATGCTGGCTTTACTCTTTATTGTTCCCTCATTATTTGTAGTATTTCAATATTTACAGGAAAAAGTTCGTCCGGTTCATATAAACGAACATCCGGATTGGGAGGTACAGGTAGAAAAAGAAAAGAGTGAACAGGAGAAAAAAGAAGCCGGTAAAAAATAATATTCATAGATAAATAGCAAGTATGAAAAGAATAATCATATTATCTGTCGCACCCCTTATTATGAGTGGTTGTGGCATCCATACCAAATATAAATCGGTGACGGAAGTACCTAAAGAACTTTATGGAAATACTGATTCCATAGTTGTGGCAGATACGACAAATTTCGGTAACCTTAGTTGGCGTGACGTATTTACAGACCCATATTTACAGGCATTGATAGATACAGGATTGCAACGTAATACTGATTTGCAGACTGCTCATCTGCGTGTGAAAGAAGCAGAAGCTGCATTATTGTCGGCTAAACTTTCTTTTTTGCCATCTCTTTCATTGGCGCCGGAAGGCTCGATCAGTAGTTTTAATCATAGTAATACAACAAAGACTTACACCTTGCCTGTATCTGCGAGTTGGGAGATTGATGTATTCGGTCGGCTTGCAAATGCAAAACGTAGTTCTAAAGCTGCTTATCTGCAAAGTAAAGAATATATGCTTGCCGTACAAACCCAACTGATTTCCGGAATAGCTAATACTTATTATACATTGTTGATGCTTGATGCGCAACTGGAAATAACGGAAGCTACTGAGGTTAATTGGAAAGAAAGTGTAAGGACTACCCGTGCCATGAAAGCTGCAGGAATGGTGACAGAGGCAGCATTGGCACAAACGGAAGCTACTTATTATAGTATTCATACAACATTATTGGACTTGAAAGAACAGATTAATCAAACGGAAAATAGTTTGTCTTTACTTTTAGCTGATGTTCCTCATTGTGTGCAACGTGGGAGGTTGGATAATCAGCAATTGCCACAACAATTCTCTGTTGGTATTCCTGTGCAAATGCTTGCTAATCGTCCGGATGTAAAAAGTGCAGAACTTTCTTTGGCACAAGCTTTTTATACAACTAATGCTGCCCGTTCCGCTTTTTATCCAGCGCTGACTTTGGGCGGAACTTTAGGGTGGACCAATTCTGCCGGTTCGATGATTGTCAATCCCGGAAAGTTAATTATGACTGCTTTTGCTTCATTGACTCAACCTTTGTTTAACCGTGGAAAGAATATTGCACAGTTAAAAATAGCGAAGGCACAACAGGAAGAGGCTAAATTGGCTTTTCTGCAAACCTTGCTTAATGCCGGTAGTGAAGTTAACAATGCATTGACACAATATCAGACAGCCTGTAGTAAATCCGAGTATTTCGCTAAACAAATAGCATCATTGGAAACAGCTACCTACAGTACGAAATTGCTGATGAAACATGGAACAACTACTTATCTTGAGGTCTTGACGGCACAGCAGAGCTTACTTAGTGCGCAGTTAACTCAGGTTGCTAACCGTTTTGCAGAGATTCAGGGAGTGATAAACCTCTATCAGGCACTTGGTGGTGGAAGAAAGTAACTAAAACTAGGTTCCCCTGATAATTATTGGGGATAGTAAAATCAGTTTTCAGCATACGGTCGATTGATAGCAAACTCCTATCGTTTGCAGACAATCGACCGTATGTTTGTCTACAAACGTCCTGATGTTTTTTTCAATCAACCTGATGTTTTTAAAAAACATCAAGGTGTTTATAAGTGAAATACAGTATAAAAAACGAATTATTCTCAAATAACCTTCAATCTTTCAGTTTACGAATTTAGGTTTGATTATCAGTGTGTTATCCTGAACCTTCTTTAGAAAAAAGGTTCAGCCAATAATGAATGATGAGTATATCTGCTGAATGATTCCATCTTTCAGGATAACTCATTCAGTATCAATACAAAATTGGCAAACTGAAAGATGAAGCTTACAGGTAATTGTTGCACTGAGAGTATACAAAAAAAGGGATATCTGTGTTCATCCTCTACAAATATCGGGTGAGCCTAAAACTACGCTGTACAATATAATTTATTTGATTGTACAACGTAGCTTTTTATTTGTTATAGATAATAGCAATGTTTAATATCTGGCAGCTTTTGATATGAATTTAGGAATATCGGTGTTATCAATTCTTCCGTGAAATTGTTCAGCGCCTACTCCGATAGCGAATACAGGTACATATCCATCGGAATGACCTCCACTGGTCCAGCCAACCAAAGCTATGTCGTTCAGAATCTCTTTTGCCAAAGCAGCCATAGGCTCATCTTTGAAATATTCGCTTTCTTTCATCTTTACTTCTTTTCCGGAAAAAGAGTGTTGATACTCTTCTTTCAAAAGTTGTTCCTGTTTTTCATTTAAAGTAATAGCATCCCAGAATCCCATATTTTCTTTGAGTAATGCTTGAATATCTCCCCAGGAAACTTGGTTCTTTTTGTTCTTTCTTAATTCATTAATCTTTTTGGAAAGTGCTTCTTGTGATATTTTCTGATTAGCCAATGCCTTTAAATTTAATTTATAAGGACCTTTTCCAAGAACGATTCCTCCGGTTTCATGATCGGCAGTGATAACGATAAGTGTTTCATCGGGATGCTTTTGGTAGAAATCGTATGCCAGTTTGACGGCGTTATCCATATCTATTACTTCTTGGAATACAGTTGCAGCGTCATTACTATGACATGCCCAATCTATCTTTCCGCCTTCTACCATGAGAAAGAATCCCTTATCTTCACCTTTGGTAAGGAATCGTATCGCACTTTCTGTAATTTGTGAAAGGGTCAAGTCGTCAGCTTTACGATCAATAGCAAAAGGCAAACTGGCATTGTCTTTTCCATCCCTCTGCATCAGAATCATTTTATCTGCTTGCTGGCATTTCATGTTAAATTCGTCAAAACCTTTGGTTATGGTATAACCGGACTTGTCAAATAAAGTATAGATGTTTTCAGCATTTTTATCTTTTTTGCCGGTTGGTTGAAGAAAACCTGAGCCTGCATAAAAGTCAAAACCGGCTTTAGGCAAATCAGTTGCTATTTCATAATACATTTTTCTGTTTGGTTGGTGGGCATAGAATGCTGCAGGCGTGGCATGGTCAATGCTGACACTTGTTGTAATACCGACTCTTCTTCCGGCTTCTTTTGCTTTAACTGCAATGCTATAGATGTTAGTAGTGTCTTCGTTTACACCGATTGCGCTATTATAGGTTTTTTTCCCTGTGGCAAGGGCTGTACCTCCGGCTGCGGAGTCGGTAACTCCATTGGTTGCAGAGAAAGAAGTAGCCATTGTAGCCATTGGGAAACTGGCAAAGCATAAAGGAACTGTTCCTATTTTTCCTTGAAGTTCTCCCAAATACATTTCTGTACCATTTACTTGGTTCACACCCATACCATCACCAATAAAGTAAAATACGTATTTAGCCTGCTTGCCTTGAGCAACTCCTGCTGTTGTAAAGCTGAAAAATGCAATGAATGCAAATGCCAGCACATAAAATCTTCTTTTCATTTAATATGGTTTTATATTCTTTGGGGACAAAGGTCGTAAAAACGTTTGAAATAATTATTTCATTCGTTTTAAAAAAGCTTTAACTCGTCTCATGATTTTAATTCCTGTCATAACACCGTCAAATATGGCCAAACCGGTATTGAAACTTTGCATGATAGGATGGGCGGCTTTTTCAGTGGGGGTAGGAGCAAATGTCTTTTTTACAGATGAGATAATCACACTTCTTTGTTTCTCTATTTGCAGACGGAGCGCTTCTTTACGCTTGCCGATTTCTTCCAAAGTGATTGTTTTCTGTTGAGTAGTATTATCCATAATCCGTCTATTTGTTTGAATCATTAAGAAATAAGTTGGCGAGGAAATTAACCATCGGGTTTATGAATAACTTCTTTCTGAAAAAATAGGCGATTGCCATTAACAAGAATGTTATTCCGGCTATAATGACAAAACTGTATTGTAATCCGCCAACTATGGGAGCGAGAAAGTGGGCGAAAGCAAATAATAGATAAAACAGGGCTATCATTCCCAATACGACAAGAATCAGCACCATTGTAAAGGTGGAGATGAGAATTGTCATCTTTTCTACAATTTCCAGTTTGGTATAATCCTTTTGTAGGATAATATACTTTTTAATGTCAGCATATAACTGCTGTAGGTTATCTATATTTTGGTCGTCTGAGAACATTGTTTTGTTATCTATAAGAGTATACAACATAATAAAGAGTGTCTAAAAAGAGATAATCACTTTTTAGACACTCCATTTAATTCATTCTTCACCTTTAATTTCGGATGCGATCTGATCAACTAACTCGTCCATTTCGTTACGATTTAATTTGATTCCTTTTTTACGAAGGATTTCAACGATTCTTGCACGAGTGTCTTCTCCTTTCTCTGGAGCAAATAAGATACCAAGGGCAGCTCCTACGGCAGCTCCGCCCAAAAATGCTGCTAATACACTTAAACTTTTCATAATTTTTTTTGTTTTGAGTTTCTACAAATCTAACGAATTTATCGTGAAGTTGTTCGATTGTTAAGTTATTTTTTATAAATAATGAGTTGCTAACAGATGAATCTATAAATTCGTGACTTCGGTTAAATAAATTTAACCTGTTTAATCGCTCTCTCTAATTGAATATAGCGTACTTTTGCCATATTTAATAATGTTAGAAAATCATGAAGGATAAAATAGTATTAATAACAGGTGCAACAAGCGGTATTGGCGAAGGCTGCGCGCGCAAGTTTGCCTCACAAGGAGCTAATCTTATTCTGAATGGAAGAAACATTCAGAAGTTGGATGCTTTGAAAGCAGATTTAGAGAACCGATTTGGTGTCCGGATATTACTTTTACCTTTTGATGTACGTGACCGTAAGGCTGCTACGGCAGCGATTGCTTCTTTATCGGGTAAATGGACTGACATTGATATTCTGATAAATAATGCCGGTTTGGTTATCGGTGTGGATAAAGAATTTGAAGGTAATCTGGATGAATGGGATATTGTTGTTGATACGAATGTGAAAGGATTGCTTGCTATGACACGCCTTGTTGTACCGGGTATGGTGAAGCGTGGACGCGGACATATTATTAACATCGGCTCTATTGCCGGAGATGCCGCATATCCCGGTGGAAGTGTGTATTGTGCAACGAAAGCTGCTGTGAAAGCCCTTTCCGACGGACTTCGCATTGATTTAGTGGATACACCCTTGCGTGTGACAAATATAAAGCCCGGTATGGTGGAAACAAATTTCACGGTGGTGCGTTATCGTGGTGATAAAGAGCGTGCCGATGAATTTTATAAGGGTATCAGACCATTGACTGGTGATGATATTGCCGAGACGGTTTATTTTGCAGCTTCTGTTCCCGAACATATTCAAATTGCAGAAGTGTTAGTTATGCCTACCCATCAGGCTACCGGTACGATTTCGTATAAAAAGATAGATTGAGTAATAGTTGAATAAGGTAAAATATTAATTAAAGCAGAGAATAGATATGAAAAAGTTAGCGATTTTAGGTGTCGGACTTTGTGTAGTGCTGGCATTTACCTCTTGTAAGTCTAGTGAAAGTGCGTATAAGAAAGCGTATGAGAAAGCAAAACAACAAGAATTGGCAGAACCGGAAGTTACAGCTCCTGTAGAAGTTGCTCCGGTGGTAACGGCTCCGGTTGAAGCTCCTAAAACTACTTCGACAGCTTCCGTACGTGAAGAGAAAGTGACAGTAGTGACCGGTGATGCAAACGGATTGAAGAATTACAGTGTTGTTTGCGGAAGTTTTGGCCTAAAAGCAAATGCAGAGAGTTTGAAGGATTTCTTAGACGGACAAGGATATAATGCAATTATTGCATTCAATGCGGATAAAGCGATGTATCGTGTGATTGTCAATACATTTGATGACAAAGCGTCTGCTGCCAATGCAAGAGATGCATTCAAAGCAAAATATCCGAATCGTGAAGATTTCCAAGGTTCTTGGATCTTATATCGCGTATATTAATAAAGGGATTAGGTTTCGGTGGTAAGAGTTTTTTCTTATCACCGGTTCAAGGAAAGATGCCAGAGTGATCGAATGGGGCGGACTCGAAATCCGCTATACGGCTTTGCTGTATCCAGGGTTTGAATCCCTGTCTTTCCGCTTTTAATATTGAAAAACAATAAGTTATGGGGATGGAACTTGTGGGTTCTATCTCCATTTTTATTATGAGCATTTATTGGAAACATACTTCTTATGAGTGGTTTTAGCAAGAATGTTTAGAATATGTTTAGAGAATAATCAGTGTTCGCTAAATACAGTTTTATAAATATTCTTCTGATGTAAAAATGAGCTTTACAGCAAATAATATACGAAACTAACGCGTTATATTTGCAAAAATAAAAAGCTAATGATATGGAACAATTAGATGTATTCGATTGCTCGAATGTGCTTATAGCGTGTTATTTTACTGATGACCGGGGATGTGCTCACGAAAACCGGGAACATACGCTTATTTACTTGTGTTCCGGAGAATTGGAAATTGAGGAACGTGGAAAGAAAACTATTTTGCATCCTGGAGATTGCGCCTTTATGCGGCGTGACAATCGAATGTGGTTACATAAAAGAGTCAAGGAAGGTAAACCGTATCGTTCTGTCGTACTGAAGTTTTCGAGGGCTTTTCTTCGAGAGTTTTATCAAACACTTGGTCGACAACAAGTTCCGACAGATTCTAAACGAGAAAAAGTAAGTCTGCGTGTATTGCCGAAAAACAGATTGGATATACAATCATTGTTTGGATCGGTTATTCCGTATTTTGATGCGGGTGAGAAACCTTCGGAGGAGGTTTTGAAACTGAAGATGATTGAAGGAGTCTATGTTTTGCTCAATACAGACAGGAATTTCTACGCTTCTCTATTTGATTTTGTAGAGCCTTGGAAGATTGATATTATTGATTACCTGAACGAAAATTACATGTGCGATCTTTCCATGGACGAAATTGCAAGTTACACAGGACGTAGTCTGGCTACATTCAAAAGAGATTTTGCCAAAGTGAGCGATTTAACACCCCAAAAATGGATTATCAAACGACGTCTTGAAGCAGCACATGATTTAATTAAATCAGGGAAAAAGAAAGTTACCGAAGCCTGTTTCGATGTGGGATTTAAGAACTTGTCTCATTTTTCCAGAGTATATAAGGAAACCTACGGTGTTGCACCGTCATGGTAGAATGAATCTTTCAATAAAAAATGAGCTTTTTGGCAAATATCGTAAGACTCTTTTGGCGTTTTATCATGAAAGTTGAACATTGATCATTGTGAATGTCTGATTTAAAAATCGTATGATATGAAAATAAGAGTAACTTCATTCGTTTTATTATTAATTTTAATATTTCCTGTAATGGTAAGATCACAAGTTAAAATCCAGCAAACGGCCGGGCATGATGCACTCGGCGATTTTGCACCCGAGTTTGCGCGTCTCAATGACGACATTCTTTTCGGAGAAGTATGGAGTCGAAATGACCTTCTTTCTCTCCGGGATCGTTCTGTCGTAACTGTTGTTGCGCTGATGGCACAAGGACTGACCGATTCTTCGTTTAAGTATCATCTTGAATCGGCAAAAAAGAACGGAGTAACAAAAGATGAAATAGCGGAAATCCTCACTCATGCCGCTTTTTATGTGGGGTGGCCTAAAGCGTGGGCGGCTTTCCGTATGGCAAAGAAAGTATGGGTTGGCAATGCTGATAGTATCGCTATTGATTCACTTAATGCGTATGCACAATCTATTATTTTTCCGATTGGTAAACCGAATGATGTCTACGCCAAGTATTTCATCGGGCAAAGCTATCTTGCACCTATTGTGGCGATAGGTGTTCCCATTGCTAATGTTACTTTTGAACCGGGTTGCCGTAACAATTGGCATATACACCATGCTACTAAAGGCGGTGGACAAACACTCGTATGTGTTGGTGGTCGCGGTTATTATCAGGAATGGGGAAAGGAACCGGTAGAGCTATTGCCCGGTGATGCTGTTCATATTCCGGCAGGTGTAAAACATTGGCATGGAGCAGCTCCTGACAGTTGGTTCTCGCACCTTGCTATAGAGGTTCCCGGTGAGAATAGTAGTAATGAATGGCTTGAGCCTGTTAATGATAAAGAATATTTTAAATTGAAATAAGATGAAACATATAATATTGATATTTATGAGCCTTATCTGTTTTAGCTGTTCGTCAAAGGCACAAAAACAAACAGCAGATATTAACGCACAGTCCGACAAGAGAATTCTTGTCGCCTATTTCTCTTGTACCGGAACCACTGAAAAAACGGCAGATGCCATTGCTAAAGCGGTTGGTGGAAAGCTCTATCGGATTACTCCGGCCGAAGCCTATACATCGGCAGATCTTGATTGGAACAATAAGGCAAGCCGAAGTTCAGTTGAAATGACTACTGAAAACTCACGTCCGGAGTTAGGCGGTGAGCAGATTGACATTGAGGATTACGATGTAGTATTTCTCGGCTATCCGATATGGTGGGATTTGTGTCCGCGTCCTGTCAACACATTCCTTGAAAAGTATGACTTTTCCGGTAAGACTGTTATCCTGTTTGCTACTTCTGGAGGAAGTTCAATAACCAATAGTGTAAAACAGCTCAAGAAACTTTATCCAAAGATCGTATGGAGAGAAAGTCGATTGCTTAACGGAGGTGTCAAGCAAGCCGGAGAATGGGCGAAACAAGTGATTGAATAGTCTTGTGGAAGAACTGTGCGTCGCTGTGGATTTCTCAAGACGACTGCATTGGCTACCTATTGGACTTGACAGTTTTTCCGGTTGTTGGAGATCGTTATAATGCCGAACAGCAGAAATAGTTAGGATATTAAAGAAACAGCAAAAAAGGTAACTTAATCCGTGATTTGTTTAATATCGGAGCAGATAAACTGTACTACCTTTGTTCCATATTATTAATTAGACAAACATAGAGATATGAAACCTTACATTATCAGTCATATGATGACATCCGTTGATGGTCGTATCGACTGCCCAATGGTTGGGAAACTGAGTACGGACGAATATTACATTGCATTAGAAAAACTTGGCTCTTGTTCAAAACTGTCAGGACGTGTAACCACTGTATTGGAATGTTCGGCAGTAAAAGAGGAAGGAACCCCGATGGTGGGAAAAAAGATTGGCAGAAAATCGGTACATGTTGCCCGGCAGTCGGATATAGTCTGGTTACGCTACAAAATGAAATGAAACTAATTATGTAAAAATGATGAAGATACAGACAATTGCCATCCTGACGTTTCTAACCTTTACAAACGTCATAGCATCGGAAATAACAACGGTAAAGGATATAAAATCAATTGATATGGATACATTAGAATTAACGCAAGAGTGGGATAAGACATTTCCGCAGAGCGATAAAGTGGAACACTCTAAAATTACTTTCCATAACCGCTACGGTATTACGCTTGCCGCAGATTTGTATAAACCGAAAAATACGCAAGGACGTCTGGCTGCTATTGCGGTAAGCGGTCCTTACGGAGCTGTGAAAGAGCAGGTTTCAGGCCGTTACGCACAGATCCTTGCTGAGCGTGGCTTCTTAACCATTGCATTTGATCCTTCGTTCTACGGAGAGAGCAGTGGTACACCCCGTTACCTCACTTCGCCCGAGATTAGCACGGAAGATTTCAGTGCGGCAGTCGATTATCTGACTATCCGTGATGATGTAGATCCGGAACGTATCGGCATTCTTGGTATTTGCGGTTGGGGTGGTTTCGCCCTTAATGCTGCTGCCAACGACCCGCGCATCAAGGCTACAGTAACCTCGACCATGTACGATATGAGCCGTGTGAATGCCAATGGGTATTTCGATACCATGAGTGCGGATGACCGTTACAGGTTGCGTGAACAACTCAATGTGCAGCGTACTGAAGATTATCGCAACGGCAGTTATGAACGCAACGGTGGTGTGGTAGATCCTGTCCCTGAAGATGCTCCACTTTTCATTCGTCAATACCACGACTATTATAAGACCGCGAGAGGTTATCATCGTCGTTCTCCCAACTCCAATGAGGGAATCAATAAGACCAGTTCTTTGGCGTTCATCAATATGCCGATTCTTTCTTATATCGGTGAAATACGCAGTGCCGTTTTAATGATACACGGAGCTGAAGCACACTCACGTTATTTCAGCGAGGACAACTACAAACGGTTGACAGGCAATAATAAAGAGTTGCTGATTATTCCCGGAGCCAATCATGTTGATTTGTATGATAACCTTGACGTAATACCTTTCGATAAAATAGATGGATTTTTCAAGAAAGCCTTGGAAGAGAAATAAATATTGAACTTCCAAACAAAGTAAATAGAGCCTCGCAACAAAGATATTGCGGGGCTTTGCTTTTACCTTTGTACCAAACTAATGGATAAAAGCTTATTCTTTTTGAGTAGTAAAGAATTAACTTGGATCAGTTAATGTTTGGATGAGTACGGTCGATTGTTTGCAAACGATAGGAGTTTGTCATCAATCGACCGTATGTTTGTTTACAAACGTCCTTATGTTTTTTTCAATCAACCTGATGATTTTAAAAAACATTGAGGTCATTTTTTGAAATTTCATGCTGTATTTGCATAAATTGGAATTACTCTTTTCTGTCTTCACCTTATCACTTTTGCTGTTTTGTTATTGATTGGTAGCTTGTTGCGGTGAAGGCAGTTTTTTAGTTGAGAATTAAGAGTTGAGAATTGAGAGTTATCAGCCTAATCAGCGTTATCCGTGAACCAAGTTCTCTAAATCTATTGTATAAAAAGTTAATCTATATTTTTGCAGTTCAATTCTGAACTACTTTCACTGTAATCGTTTGTTTATAAATGATTTATGCTCGAATGGTGAAGAGTGAAAGCAAGATGAGTTAAATTACTCAAATAAGCAAATTAAAGAAAAAACAGGTTGAAAACACCTAAGGAAGCGCTGCCCTACGCCTAAGAGGGTGTTGCCTTACACCTAAGGGAGCGTTACCTTTCGTCCCCTTGTGCGTAAGCCATCACTCACGGGGGCGATAGATGATGATGTGTGGATGCGCGTGTATTGTTCTATTTCTAAAGAAAGTGTTCTGTTTTAAATATACTTTTAGTTAAAGTTTTGCATAGTAAAAAGATGTAG
>OHAE01000504.1_pt1 | contig 35478 bp, 28 predicted proteins | sample 1577061 | NCBI WGS metagenome assembly OHAE01 (sample SAMEA3541535, study PRJEB24748) | human gut metagenome | biome: human gut; feature: human-associated habitat; material: faeces | place: China | collected 2012
AGGGCGTCCCTCTTTTCGTCTCCGCCGCATCCTTTACGCCTCCTGAACGGAGGACGCTGTCCCCATCGCACAAAATCTCCAATGGACGCACCGCACCTCCTGTACATTTTGCCGTATTCTGCTGTGGGATGTAGGCGCCCCCGTCTTGACCGAAAGGAAAATTTCGGCTATAATAGACGGTACACCCGCTTCGGCGGGATATATGCGGTACGCCGCTGAATGGAAAGGAATCTCATCGAAAATGCAAGATCAGCGCAGTCTGCTGGCACAGTTTCTACGCTTCTCCTCGGCCACCGTGGCCTCCCTCATGGTTTTTTCCCTGTACTCCATCGTGGACGGCCTGTTCGTGGCCAAGGGTGTAGGGGACTACGCCATGGCGGCGGTGAATCTGGCCGTCCCCTTCACCAACGTCATGTTCTCCATCGCCGTCACCTTCGCCGTAGGCACCAGCACCATCCTCTCCATCTATCTGGGGCAGGGCAACCGGGAGCACGCCAACCGCCTGTTCTCCCAGAATCTGGTGCTGCTGGCGATCATCGGCCTGACCATCACCGCTCTGGTGCTGGTCTTTCTGGAGCCCTTTGCCCTGCTGCTGGGGGCAGAGGAGGAGACGCTGGGCTACACCATGTCGTATCTGCGGGGGCTGGCTCCCTTTGCCATCTGCTTCATCGTGTCGTATAATCTGGAGATCCTGGTCAAGACCGACGGGCGGCCCATGCTGGCCATTCTCACGGTGTGCATCGGCTGCCTCACCAACTGCGTACTGGACTATGTGGCCATCTTTGTGCTGAACTGGGGCGCATGGGGCGCCGCCTTCGCCACAGGCCTGAGCCAGCTGCTGACCTGCATCATCTACATCACCCACTTCTTCGGCAAGCACACCACCTTCCATCTGGTACGCTTCCGTCCGGAGGGCTCCATCTACCGCCGCCTGATCCCCATCGGCCTGGCGGACGGTGTCACGGAGCTGTGCAATGGCGTGATGATCTTCCTCTTCAATCACGTGATCCTCCGCTGCATCGGCACCGACGGGCTGGTGAGCTATACCATCATCGCCTACACCAATACGCTGGTGGTGAACATCATGCTGGGTGTGTCTCAGGGCTCCCAGCCGCTGGTGAGCTTCCAGTACGGCCGCAAGGACTCGGAGAAGTACCGCCGGCTGCTGCGGTACGGCCTGATCACCGTAGCCATCATGACGGCGGTCTGCTTTGCCGGTATTTTCCTGCTGGCCCCGCAGCTGGTACATATCTTCCTCGGCTCGGAGAAGCCTCTGCTGAACGCCGCCTCCACCGGGGCGCTGCGGCGATACGCTCTATCGTATCTGCTGGTGGGCTTCAACATCCTCATGGGCGGCTTCCTGACGGCGGTGGAGCGGCCCCGCTCCGCCCTGTGCATCTCCATGGGCCGGGGACTGGTGCTGCAGGCCGGGGCGCTGCTCCTGCTGGCGGCGCTCTGGGGCGGCAGCAGCATCTGGTTCGCCCCCCTCTGCTCGGAGCTTCTGTGCTTTGCCATGGCATTGATCCTCATGCGCCGCTTCCGCCGGGATACGACGGCGTAAGGGCAGCGGCAAAAACATTTGAAAAGCTTCCCCCCATCTGTTATAATCGTCTTACAACGTGTGGCGTTTCTGCGTAAATCCGGTTGCAGAAGCGCCGCACGTTTTTTGCGGAATTCCATAGGCAAATCGTGCAGCAGAGATGCGTAAGTCCGGATTTCCGGGACTTACGCATTTTATCACGCCGAAAGAGAGGACACATCTATGGAACACAACACACAATTTCTGGAGACCGAGCCCGTCGGGCGGCTCATGCACCACTATCCCCTGCGTCATCTCCCTACTGGTGGGGGCGCTCTACAACATCGTGGATCAGATCTTCATCGCCAGCGCCAGCTATCTGGGTTCCTACGGAAATGCCGCCAATACGGTGGTCTTTCCCCTGACTGTGGTGGCGCTGGCCATCGCCGTCATGATCGGCAAAGCCATACTATTACAGTGGAACAAACGGCGGTGGTATCGTTATCAAAAAGGACTTCGCCAGCGTGACGTGGCGGACTATTGATCGATGGGAACAGGGAAGCGTGCAAATCTTCAAATCCACACGGGAGAGGTATTTCAAGCAGGGTCTTGAACGCCAAAAATTATTTCGGTAGAATGATTGTAGGATATTAGTAAGAGATACTACCCATGATTGCTAAATCTATTACTGTTCTGCATACATATCCCAATAAAAAACGGAGTAGCGCAGCTTACGCTGCGCTACTCCGCACAATCAGACCTGCTTATCCGGGTATGCCGGGAAGTTACGTTGTTATCCGGTTTTTACACGATGAAATACAGCACCAGCGGGATGCACAGCACGTACAGCACCGGGTGTACCTTCTTTGCATCGCCTGTCAGCACCTTGATCAGCACGTCCGTCAGCACGCCCAGGCAGATCGCCGCAGCAATGTCGCCGGTAAAGGTGCCGAACAGGATCATCACGAAGGGGCCGAAGCAACTCTTGAAGTCGGAGAAGTCCAGCTTCGTAAAGCCCGACAGCATGGAGAAGCCCACGAAGATCAGCGCCACGCCGGTCACGGCAGTGGGAATCATCAAAAACAGCGGGGACAGGAAAATGCACACCAGGAACAGCACTCCGCTGACAATCGCCGTCAGGCCCGTGCGACCGCCAGCTTCCACGCCGATGGTGGATTCAATGAAGGTGGAGATGGTGGTGCATCCGGTGCCGGAGCCCACCACGGTACCAACAGCATCCACCAGGAAGGGCTTTTCAATCTGGGGGAAGTTGCCATTCTCGTCCAGCATATTGGTCTGGGCGCCCACGGCGATCAGTGCGCCGAAGGTAGCAAAGAAGTCGCTGGTAAACAGGATGAAGATCCACACCAGTGCGCCGGGGATGTCAGCCAACACGGACTTGAAGTCGTAGCACAGCACCAGATTGCCGATTTCGCTCATATCCGGCAGGGACACCAGCGCAGCAGGCAGCGTAGACACACCCATAGGAATGCTGATGATGGTGCCGACAATGATGCCGATCAGAATAGCGCCGCGCACCTTGTAGGCCGTCAGCACGCCCATCACTGCCAGGGTAATCAAGGCCAGCAGCACCGCAGGCTGGGTAAAATCGCCCAAAGCCAGACCGCTGTCGCTGAAAGTGGCAAGGCCGGTGTTTTTAAAGCCCAGATAGGCAATAAAGAAGCCCACGGCGGTTGGTATGGCGATCTTCAGGTTTTTCGGCAGCAGATCCACCACCATTTTCCGCACACCCAGAACCGTCACCAAAATGAACAGGATACCGGAGCACAGCAGCAGTGCCATGGCCCAGCCGAAGGATACCGTGCCGCTGTTGACCAGCCCGCCAAGAATGAAGTTGCTGCCCATAGCGGTAGACAGTGCCAGCGGCAAATTGGCATACAGGCCCATAAACAGGGTAATGATACCGCTGACCAGCGCACACATCACCAGCAGCGCCGACTTGCTGATGACAATGCCGTTTATATCCGTGATGTAGGGATCGGGGCCAAAGCCACAGATAGCTGAAGGCTGCACTGCCAACACATAGGCCATGGTCATAAAGGTGGTGATACCTGCCAGCACTTCCCGCCGGACGGTGGTACCGTGGTCCTTCAGCTTAAAAAAATCGTTCTTCATGTTGCTCCTCTCTGTGTTCTTTTGTAAATTGGTTTTTCAGGGAATTCGGTTTTATTCCACGACCTCCAGAATGGGGTCGATCACCTTCTGCTGCACCACATCAATAAATCCGCAGTCGGTAATGGCGTAAGCGGGGATAGCCGCCAGACAGATAAAGCTGAGGAACATGAAGGGAATGGCAATTTCCGTGCCCATTTCGTGAGCCACCCGGTTCAGTTCCTTTTTCTTCTCCGCCAGTTCCTCCAGCGGCAGGTCGCTCAGCAAGCCGCAGATGGGATACGCCACCTCGGCGGCCACCTTGCCGTCCCGGACGATCACCTGTCCGCCGCCCAGCTCCACGCAGCGGTTCACCGCCAGTGCCATGTCCTCAAAGCTGTCGCCCATGACAATGATGTTGTGGTTGTCGTGGCCCACGGAGGAAGCCATTGCGCCGCCCCGGATATGGAAGCCGCCCATAAAGGCCTTGCCCACATTTCCGTTCTTGCCATGGCGCTCTACCTGCGCAATGTACAGCACATCCTGCTCCACATCGCACTGCACCACGCCGTCTACCACCGGCAGCTCCACATCCCGGCGATTGGTGAAGGGCATGTAGGGCAGCGTATCCATCACCAGCGCCTTCACCTTCTTGGCGCCTGCAGGGGCATGGATCTTGAAGCTGTCTGCCGTGATGGGGTTCTTCAGGTGCATGGTGTTCAGCACACAGGGCTCATGCTCTGCCGTCTCATAGTGTACCAACAGCTTGCCGTCGTCCGTAATCTGGCGGCCGCCGGCAAAGGTGGTCAGCACGCGGAAATCCTCCGGGCCGGTGGTGATATTGATGTCCGCCCGGCGTCCGGGGGCCAGTCCGCCGATCTCCCGATCCAGATTGAACGCCCGTGCGCAGTTGACGGTAACCATCTGAATAGCCTTGACAAAGTCCAGCCCCATGCCCAGCGCCGTGCGCAGAGAATCGTCCAGATGGCCCCGCTCCTGCAGGTCCACCGTGTGCAGGTCGTCGGTAACGATGCTGACCATGGCGGTGTCCAGATGATTTTCCATCACGGTCTTCAGCAGTACCGGCATATTCCGAGCAGCGCTGCCCTCGCGCATCATCAGGTGGCAGCCGTTGCGCAGCCGCTCAAACACATCCTTTTCGCAGAAGGACTCGTGGTCGGTGGATACGCCGGCGGCGATGCAGGCGCTCATAGCCGGGCCGTACATATCCGGCAGATGGCCCTGCAGCGTCTTGCCGGGCATCGACAGCGTTGCGTCAAAGGACTCCAGCAAATCGGGGAAGCCCGCCGTGATATAGGGGCCAACACACTCGGACAGGCCCACCGCATCCGGACGCTTCAGTGCCTTGCGGATGATCTCCGGGTTAAAGCGGCCGCCGCTGGTTTCCAGATTGGGAGAAAACGGCACATGGGACGGCACCACGAAATAGATTTTCAGGTCTGTGGCTTCTGCTTCCTTCAGGATGGCCTCGATGCCCTCCAACCCGGACACCACGCCCACCTCATGCAGGTCTGTCATGATGCCGGTGGTGCCGTGTGCCAGCACCGCCTCGGCAAAGGGACGGATTGCCAGTGACGAGCTTTCCGGATGGATATGCCCGTCCAAAAAGCCCGGGGTCAGATACTTTCCTTCCGCATCCACCACCCGGGTGCCTTCACCGATGCAGTATTCCACATCGCCCACGGCGGCGATGGTGTCGCCGCAGATGGCCACACCACCGTCATAAATCTCACCGGAATAGACATTGACTACCTTGCCGTTCCGGATCACCAGATCGGCCGGAGTCTCCCCTTTCGCAACGGACAGTAATTTCTGATTCATGCTGTACCTCCATACTAAACACAAAATTCCGCTTGCTGCTGTTTCTTCTATGTTCTGGTGCCTCGCACCAGTAAAACCTTTAAACCTTCACCACCGGGAAGCGATCCGGCAGCTCAATGCCCGCCCGCTTGTAGATGGCTTTTGCCCGGTCGCAGGCCTCCTTCAGAATGGCCTCCTCGTCCAGCGTCAGGATCTTCCGGTCCCGCATCAGCCACTTGCCGTCACACATGGTGGACTGGATGTTGGCCGAATGCATGGCCGTCACCAGTGCGGCGATTTTGTCATTCACCGGCATCATAGACGGGCCGTGGGGGTCAATGACGATCAGATCCGCCTTCTTGCCGCATTCCAGACTGCCATACAGGTCTTCGTCCAGCAGCGCACGGGAACCCCACTTGGTGGCCATCCGCAGAATATCCTGTGAGGGAACGACCGTGGGGTCCAGACGCCAGCCCTTGTGGATCAGGCTGGTCAGCCACATCTCGTCCACCATGTCCATATGGTTGGAGGAAGAAGCGCCGTCCGTACCGATGGAGGGCCTCAGTCCCATAGCCAGCATCTTCGGGATTCGTGCAAAGCCCAGCACACGCATGGCGGAAGCCGGGTTGTGAGAAATCTTTACTTCCCGCTTCTTAAATAGCTCCAGCTCTTCGTCCGTCAGCCATACTGTGTGAACGGCCAGCAAATTCTTATCCAGCACGCCCAGCCGCTCCAGATGCTTCACCGTGCCCTCACCCCAGCGGGCATAGGTATATTCTTTTTCCTCCTTGGCCTCAGCCACATGCATGTGGATGCCGACGCCGTATTTATCCGCCAGTTCCTTGGTGCGGACGCACAGCTCATCGGTGTTGTTGAAAATGGTGCGCAGGCCGAACCATACCTGCACCCTTCCGTCAGCCGTGTTGTGGTATTTTTCCAGATCCACCACCTGCTGCTCCAGTTCCTGCTCCATGGTGCGCTGCCAGATTTCCGGCAGTCCCTCGCCGCAGTCCATCACAGATTTGGCCAGCTTACCGCGCAGACCGGATTCCGCCGTACCGCGGGCCATGCCGGAGACGAACTGTCCGCCCGGCTCTGCAAAGGAGGTCACGCCGGAGCGGATCAGCTCCAGACTGGTCATCAGCGTGGATACATAAGAGTCCTCCTCCGTCATGTTGCTCTCAAAGGGCCACATCCGGTCATGAAGCCAGCAGATGAAATCAACATCATCGCCCACTCCGCGGGAAATCTGCTGGGAGGTGTGTACGTGAGTGTTCACAAACCCGGGCAGTACATACTTGCCCTGCAGGTCAATGACCTCTGCGTCGGGCTTCACCAGCCTGGGGTCTACCTTACCAACCGCCGTAATGCGGTCATCCTCCACCAGCACGCCGCCACCGTCAAAAACGGTGTCCTGCTGATCCATGGAGACGATGTAACCGTTCTTCAAATAGGTTTGCATGAGATCCCTCCATCCAGATACTTGTCAAGTTGCTTCGTAAATGATATACTTACCTTACAACCTATAACGGTTATAGGTTCAAGCCCTAATTTTGATTTTTCTGGATTTTCTAGTGTTCTTACAAAATCCTAGCGTTACATAGCGGGAAAATGGGAGGTTTTATGAAAGAATTCTTGACGATCGGGGAGCTTGCCAACATATTCAACATGGATGTCCAACTGCTGCGCCATTATGATACCAAGGGTCTGCTGGTGCCGCAGGTGCGCAACAGCGAAAACAACCGCCGTTTTTACCATTTCGATCAGGTCTATCCCTTGGCCACGATCCGATACCTGCGGCGACTGGACTACTCCCTTGCCCAGATCAAGGCTTTTCTCCACAGCAACGGTCTTCGTGATAACCTGCAAATGCTCTCCCAGCAGGCGCAGCAGCTGCGCCGTCAATGCGATGAGCTGAATGCCACCATCCAAATCATCCAGCAGAAGGTGGAGTTTATCGAGAGGGAACAGGCGGTCAGCCAGCGGGATAAATTCTATGTCCGCACCTTCCCGCGTCGCGCCTTTCTGCACATCGGCGAGGAAATCAACCTTTTTACCCATGAGCTGTTTTACTTCTATCCCACCGTAGGCTTTTATCAGGGACAGCGAAAATGGTTTGGCGCCTATCTCTATGAAGATACTCCCGACGAGGCCCGCCGCCTGCCGGATTTGATGGCCGACCAGCCTGTTTCCTATATTCCTGCCGGGGACTATCTCTGCGGCTATCACTACGGACCGTATCTCACCATTCAGGACTCCATCGACCGCCTGTTTGGTGAAGCTTACCGCCGGAAGCTGCCGGTGGATGACTGCGTCATCACCCCCAATATCGTGGATCAGTGCTGCGAGGGACACCCGGATAATTATATTACCGGCCTGGAGGTGCGCATCCTCTCCCTTGATGAACAAAATGAAAAAAAGTCCTTTGCGGCCATTTCCAAGCCTGAGGACATATAGCTGCACAGCAGCCCTCACGGTTATGCCGTGAGGGCTGCTGTGTGATTGGCTTATTCTGCAAAAACATCCCAGCCGAGCCGGATATACAACATTTTTCAGATCCTTCCCTTGGGTACCTTTTCAAACGGATTCCGATCCGATATAATATATCTATCAACCTAATGAATCATGCGAGGTGCCGCCAGTACATCGCCATGCACTTTGGCGAGGAAGCGGCGGAAAACGTGCTGGTCTACGAGGACTTTTCCGGCGGCAATCTGGAGCGCCCGCAGTTCAAGAAAATGATGAAGGATTCCCAGAAGATCGCCTTTGCCGCCATCGTGGTCTACCGCCTCGACCGCATCAGCCGCAACATCGGCGACTTTGCCGAGCGCGCAGAATTCGACGGTGAGCACGGCATCATGGTGTACAACCGCTCGCTCCAGCGCCCCGGCAAGGCAAACCAGATCCGCCCCATGGAGGAATGGATCGTGGCGGTGGGCAAGCATCCCGGCATCATCTCAGGCGGCGATTGGGTGCGGGTACAGGCCATGCTGGATGTGAACAAATCCAAGAGCTACCGCAGACCCCGCAGCAACGTGGCACCGCTGTCCCACTGCAGCTCGTCCAACTCCACATGAGGAATGTCATATTCCTGTGCCAGCCGCCGGGCCAGATACGTTTTCCCGCTGCCGCCGATGATGCGGAGCTTCATATCCGGCCCTCCTTGCCTGTATCAGCACGCCCCGGCACGAGAAAAGACACGGCAGAACTCTGCCGTGTCTTTTTGCACATTTTGTTCCCGATGCGGAGACTTAGTCCACCATGCTCTTCAGGTTCTCAGAGACAGTGATGGGGGCAGCGGTAGCGGCCTGCACCTGCTCCACGGTGAACTCGGGGTTGATCTCGGTCATGAGCAGACCCTTGTCGGTCACTTCCAGCACGCACATCTCGGTGATGATCTTGTTGACGCAGTGGGAAGCGGTCAGGGGCAGACGGCACTTCTCGAAGATCTTGGGGTTGCCCTTGGCGGTGTGCTCCATGCAGACGATGCAGTGCTTAGCACCCACGCACAGGTCCATAGCGCCGCCCATGCCGGGCATCTTCTTGCCGGGGATGATCCAGTTGGCCAGATTGCCCTGGGCATCCACCTCCAGAGCGCCCAGGAAGCAGGCGTCCACATGGCCGCCGCGAATCAGGCCGAAATTGGTAGCGGAATCGATGAAGCCGCCGCCGTAAGCCACGGAAGCAACGCCGCCGCCGGCATCGATGACGTGGTAGGGATCATAGTTGGCGTCGCCCTCTTTGGGGGTAGCGCCGGCAGAAACGATCCCCAGCTCAGCGTGGATGATCAGCTCCACATCCTTGGGCAGGTAGTTGGGGATCAAGGTGGGCAGGCCGATGCCCAGATTGACGACATCGCCGTTCTTCAGTTCTTTGGCGCAGCGCTTGGCGATAAAGCCTTTGATCTCGGACTTTTCCATTACTTTCTATCTCCTTCCACGATGTAGTTCACGCACATACCATAGGTATGAACGTTCTCGGGCTCGATCTCGCCCACGGGAACCAGATACTCGGTCTCAGCGATAACGGTGTCAGCGGCGGTAGCCATGACCACGTTGAAGTTCCGCATGGTACCCTTGTACCAGCAGTTGCCGTACTCGTCGCACTTGTAAGTGCCCAGCAGGGCGAAGTCGGCGTGGATGGGCTTCATCAGCAGATAATCCTTGCCGTCGATGGTCTGACGGCCCAGGCAGAAGGGGCTGTCCTCCACCAGAGTGTCGACGCCCACGGGGGTCAGGACGCCGCCCAGACCGGCGCCGCCGGCACGGATGCACTCGGCCAGAGTACCCTGGGGCAGCAGATTGACCTCCAGAGTGCCCTCGGTGTTCTGCTGGCCCACCTCGGGAGTCATGCCCACGTGGGTAGCGATCACACGCTTGACCTGATGATTGTGGATCAGCTCGGCAATGCCGAAGAACTCCTCACCCTTGGGGCCCACCGCACGGGCCATATCGTTGGCGATGAGGGTCAGATCCTTGGTACCGCGAGCCACCAGCTCCTTCACGATCGCCCGGGCCTGACCGCAGGCCAGGAAGCCGCCGCACATAATAGTGGCGCCATCGGGGATCATTGCCGCTGCCTCTTTGGCAGTGATAACAGGTTTCTTTGCCATTTCAGTTCCTCCTTGTTTATTTTCGTTCTCTAAAATCGTCAAAATTTTATCACACCTTGATATCATAACACATGAAGGTGAAAATTGCAAGAGAACGTGCAGGAAAAAATACCGGAAAACGGCGCTATGCCGCATCAGACGGTCATGGGGACTATGCCCCATGACCGTCTGCACAGGTTGGATTTACTTCATGCCCCGCTTGACCATTTCGGTCACAGCGAAGGAAGCCACGTCGTCGGCGTACTTACCGGCACCGAAGCCGGCATCATAGCCCAGCTCCTTAGCCAGCTCGTGGGTGATACGAGGACCACCGCAGCAGACGACAAACTTGTCACGCAGGCCCTCGGCCTCCAGAAGCTCAATGAGGTTGGTGAGGTTCTGGATGTGAACGTCCTTCTGCGTAACGGTCTGGGAGACCAGCAGAACATCGGCGTGCAGCTCCAGAGCCTTCTTGATGAAGTCCTCATTGGGGACCTGAGAGCCAAGGTTGTAAGCCTCGATCATCTCGTAACGCTCCAGACCATAGTGGCCGGCGAAGCCCTTACGGTTCATGATGGCGTCGATGCCCACGGTGTGGGCGTCGGTGCCGGTGGAAGCACCCACCATAACGACCTTGCGGCCGATATGCTCACGGATGTAGTCGTTGGTGTCCTCCATGCTCATGACGTCGGACTCCACGGTGATCACGTGGATATCCTCGTAGTTGACGGAGTGGACACAGCTGCCGTACACCACGTAGAAGGTGAACTCCTTGTCCAGAGGGGCGTGATAGGCCACGTTGGGCTCCTCCAGACCCATCTTCTTGGCGATCTGGCGGGCAGCCTCCTCACCACGCTCATCGTCCTTGATGGGCAGGGTGAAGCTGGTCTGCACCTTACCGTCGTTCATGGTATCGCCGTAAGGCTTCAGGCGGGTCAGGTCCAGCGTGGTATCGAAGTCGATTTTGTGGGTATTATACAGTCCGCTGCTCATTCTGCCGCCACCTTACCTTTCATGACCTCAACGAAGGGGTTGAAGTATTTGTCGTCCTTGACCACAACACCGGCCAGGCCCTTGCCGCCGTCCTTGGGACGCTTAACATCGGCGAAGATACCCTTCTCGATGGTGGTGAACAGGCCCAGCTTCTCGATCTCCTTCAGCAGATCGGTGGCCTTGGTCAGCACCTCGTTGGCACGGTTGCGGATGATACCGTTCTCTTTATAGGTCAGCTCGCTGCCCAGATCCTTCATGGTACGGAAGATATACTGAGCATTCTCGATCGACAGAGCACGGTCGGACATGAACGGAGTGTGGATAGCCTCGGTCATCATGCCCAGCAGGCACAGCTTCTGGCCGGTCAGGATGGTGACCATGTTGAACAGGGCATCCTGGATGTGGCCACGGAAGATGTTGCCGGTCATGAACTTCGTGGGAGGCATATACTTCAGCGGCGCATTGGGGAAGATCTCACGGGCCATCTGAGCCTGAGCCAGCTCGTACAGGAAGGTATCCTCCACGGCGGGATCCATCTCAAATGCGTGGCCCAGACCCATCTGCTCCTCACGCATACCGGCGGTCTTGGCGAAGGCTTCGTTCAGGAACTGGGAAGCCAGCACCGTGTGAGCGCTGGTGATAGCGTCGTCGGTGGTCAGATAGTTGTCCTCACCGGTGTTGATGATAACGCCGGCATAGCCGTTGATAACACGGGAGAAGAACTGGTCCACGATGGTGCGCTGCATATTGATATCACGGAACAGAATGCCGTACAGAGCATCGTTCAGCATGACATCCAGACGCTCCAGAGCGCCCATGGCAGCGATCTCAGGCATACACAGACCGGAGCAGTAGTTGCACAGCCGGATATAGCGGTGCTGCTCCTCGCCCACTTCGTCCAGAGCCGCACGCATCAGGCGGAAGTTCTCCTGGGTGGCGTAAGTGCCGCCGAAGCCCTCGGTGGTAGCGCCGTAAGGCACATAGTCCAGCAGGGACTGACCGGTGGTACGGATCACGGCGATGATATCTGCGCCCTGCTTGGCGCCGGCCTTGGCCTGGATGATATCCTCGTAGATGTTACCGGTAGCCACGATGATGTACAGGTAGGGACCTTCTCTGTCGCCCCACTCCTTCAGGTAAGCGTTGCGCTTGGCAACGTTTTTGTTGATGCGCTCCACCGTTGCACGAACCACGGGGTCAATCACGGCACGGATCTCCTCGTCAGAGTGAGCGGGAACCTTGGACAGATCCAGCTCACCACTGTCGACGGCCTCAGCCACAGCCTGAGGATCCTTGCCGGTCTCTACCATGGCATTGCCGATAGCCCAAGCAGCGCCTGCAGGGAGCAGGGAAACTGCCAGCAGATGATCCACCACCACGTTGGGCATGGGGACGTCCATATCGTTGACGCCATCGACACCCAGCAGACGGCAGACGGCACGCTCAACGGTGACCGTAGTGTGCTGGTCGATAAAGACCTGAACGTCGTCGGCCACCTTGGCGGCAGACTGACGGGCCTGATTGACCAGCTCCATATTCAAGCCGAGTTTGCTTTCCATATTTTTACCTCTTATTTCTTGACGTGACGCTCGTTACGCAGCAGCTTGGTGGGCTCCAGATAACGCTGCTTGGTGCCCTCGGCGACCCATGCCACACCGGTCTTCTCAGCCTTCTTCTTGCCCATGCAGACATCGCAGTGGCAATCCTGAACATAGTGCTCAGGCTGGGTGTAGGAGGTGATAACGCCCTCGAAGTTACGCAGGATAACCTTGCGGGGAGTCTCGGAGATCAGGTAGTTGGGCATGACAGGAGTCTTGCCGCCGCCGCCGGGAGCATCCACCACGAAGGTGGGCACGCAATAGCCGGAGGTATGACCACGCAGAGCTTCCATGATCTCGATGCCCTTGGACACGGGAGTACGGAAGTGGCTCAGACCCAGGGAAGGATCGCAGGCGTAGATGTAGTAAGGACGTACACGCATCTTGACCAGGCCGTGAACCAGCTCCATCATGACGTGGGAGCAGTCGTTGACACCGGCCAGCAGCACGGACTGGTTGCCCAGAGGAATACCGGCATCAGCCAGCATGGCGCAGGCCTTGGCGGCTTCGGGAGTGAACTCCTTGGGCGTGTTGAAGTGAGTGTTCAGCCACACAGGATGATACTTCTTCAGCATGGCACACAGCTCAGGAGTGATACGCTGGGGGCACACCACGGGGGTGCGGGAGCCCAGACGGACGATCTCCACGTGAGGAATGGCACGCACACGCTTGATGATGTACTCCAGCGTCTCGTCGGAGACCATCAGGGAGTCACCGCCGGACAGCAGCACGTCACGGACCTCAGGATGAGCGGCCACGTAGTCGATGCACTTGTCGATCTGAGCCATCGGCACCTCGCAGTCATTCTGGCCGGCGAAACGACGACGGGTGCAGTGACGGCAGTACATGGAGCACTGGTCGGTGATCAGCAGCAGCACACGGTCGGGATAGCGGTGGGTCAGGCCGGGGGTGGGGGAGTCGGTATCCTCGTGCAGGGGATCGGCATCCTCGTAATCGGCATACTCCAGCTCCTCAGCACGGGGGATAGCCATCTTACGGATGGGATCGAACGGGTCGTTCAGATCGATCAGGGACAGGTAATAAGGAGTAACTGCCATACGCAGCTTGCCCAGCGTCTTGGCAACACCGGCCTCCTCATCGGGGGTCAGGTTCATGTACTTCTTCAGATCCTCAATCGTCTCAGCACGATTGGCGACCTGCCAATGCCAGTCATTCCACAGATTTTCGGGAACGTCAGCGAACAGACCATTGCGAGTCTTCATATTCGTTTTCTCCTTCAAATATTAAAAATATCGGTTAGCTTTTCCCGTCGCACTGGGCGCACGGGCAACTGTTCCGGCCAGCAGCGTCCTTCCCGCTCCTCAACGGGCCAGACCTCTGCACACCGTTATTTAACCTGCGTGGTGCTCCACGCATTTTCCATTTCTCCTCAACTCTGCGTACCGCCTCCTCAAGCCGCACGCAGCGTTCGGATCTCCCGAAGGCAGGGGGCTCCGAATAAGATGCTTACCTACAGGAGCCCGAAGGCCCCTGTAGGTAAAGCATATCATCGCAGTTTAGCAGTACTTCTCGTCGAACAGCTTGCGCAGCTTGGGATTCTCACGCAGAACATCCAGAGTGATGTTGGCGTGGTTCTTGGTGTAGCCGTTGCCGATGATCATGGTGACATCCTTGCCGATACCCTCAGCGCCCAGAGCAGCCTTGGTGAAGGAGGTAGCCATGGAGAAGAAGTACACCACGCCGTCATCACGGACAGGCAGGATGGCGGACATCTCGCAGGACTCGATGTTCACGCAGCAGATGGACAGGTCATACTCCTTGCCGTCGTTGGCAGCCAGAGCAGCCTCCATGACCTCAACGGGCTTGGTGCAGTCGGCGACGATCACGTCGGTGTACACGCCCAGCTCCAGCAGACCGGGAACCTGCTTGGGGTTACGGACAACGCCCACGACCTTGCCCTTGGGGCCGACCTTCTTCATGGCCTCCCAGCCGCACAGCACGCCGGACTTGCCGTTGGCGCCCAGGATCAGGACGCTGTCACCCTCGTGGGGCAGCTTGCGGGCCTGAGCAGGAGCGCCGGCCACGTCCAGAGCAGCCAGAGCCAGAGGCTCGGACATATCCTCGGGCATCTTGGCATACAGAGCGGACTCGAACAGGATAGCCTTGCCCTCGATGTCCACACGGTCGATATCCTTGTGGATGGCCAGGATCTTGTCGATGCGCAGCGGGGTCATGGACAGGGACACCAGGGAGACGATCTTGTCGCCTTCCTTCAGGTCGAAGCCGGGCTTCTTCTTCAGATCCTCACCGATGTGGGAGACAACGCCCTTGAACATACCGCCGGAACCGGTCACGGGATTCTGCTGCTTACCACGCTCAGCAACGATGCCCAGGATCATCTCGCCGATCTTCTTCTCGTCGCCGCCGCAAGCCTCAGCGATCTGAGTGAAGGAAGCGGAGTCGATGTTCAGGGAGGTCACGTCGCAGACGATCTCGTTGGAGTAGACCTTGGACATATCGTTATCGACCTTCCAAGCAGCCTGGGTCAGAACGCCCTTGGGCTCGATAACACGATGAGTACCGTACTTGTTGCCTTTCAGCTCTGCCATAATATTTTTCCTCCTAAATAAATGTATGAATGAAAGAGTGTTTTTTACTTCAGGGGCTTGAGGCTCAGGATCTCACGAGCCTCAGCGGGAGTGGCGATCTCACGGCCCAGCTCCTTGGCGATGCGGACGACCTTCGCCACCAGTTCACCATTGGAAGCAGCCTTCTGGCCCTTGCCCAGATAGATGTTATCCTCGAAGCCCACACGGACGTTGCCGCCCATGGCGATGGCCGCTGCGGCCATGGTCCAGGCGGAACGGCCCACGCCGGACACGGTCCAGGTGGAGCCAGCGGGGATCTTGCTGGCGAAGAAGGCCAGATTCTCCACGGTTGCGGGAGTGCAGCCGTGGACGCCCAGCACGAAGTTGAACTGCATGGGATGGGCAGGCACCTCACCCTTCTTGGCCATGCCAAGGATGGTGTCAATGTGGCCCAGCTCGAAGCACTCGTACTCGGGCTTGATGTTGTTCTCCAGCATACGCTTGCCGAAGGCACGCATGGTGGGCATGGTGTTGTCGAAAATCTCGTCGCCGAAGTTGCAGGTGCCGCAGTCCAGAGTGGCCATCTCGGGGAACAGCTCAGTGGGCTGCAGACGCTCCTCCGGGGTCATACCGGCAGCGCCGCCGGTGGAGGGGATCATGATGACATCGGGCAGCTCCTTGCGGATGGCGTCCATCACCACACGGAAGCGCTCACGGCCCTGAGTGGGCGTGCCATCGTCCTCACGGACATGGATGTGCAGGATGGCTGCACCGGCCTCGTAGGCGGACTTGGCCTCACGGACCATCTCCTCCACGGTGTAGGGCACAGCGGGGTTCTGCTCCTTGGTGACCTCAGCGCCGCAGATAGCAGCAGTAATAATCAGCTTCTCCATCTTGCCGCTCCCTTACTTCTCGATCTTCTTGCGCTGGCAGTCCTTGGGGGTCACGCAGGTGCCGTGAGCCACGCAGACAACGATGGGCTCGTCCAGCTCGTCAGCAGCGGAAGCGCTGATATCGGTGCGGGCAACGACGACCTTGCGGGCCTCGAAGCGCATGGTGCGGGAGGTGTTGCCGATCTTCTCGATCTCGCCATAGGCCTCAATGTAGTCGCCGGCGTACACGGGAGCCTTGAACTCCACCATGTCGTAAGCGCAGAACAGGCCCTCATCGCCGTCGCACTTGATGAGCAGCTCGGTGGCCACGTCACCGAACAGATGCACCATGTGTGCGCCGTCCACCAGATTTCCGCCGTAGTGAGCATCCTTTGCGCTCATACGCAGCCGCAGGGTAGAAGTGATCTTTTCCATAAGTTTTTCCTCCTTCATAAATTTGGGTCGTTTTCATGAAGTTCCGCCGCTGTGGCCATACCGCTCTTTCGGGCATAAAAAGAGCGCTATCGGTCAAGGCTGACCAATAGCGCTCCACGTCTTTCGACATGACAGTGCCGGCGCTTACACCCCGACCCCAAGGCCATGACATCAGACCCGTCATGCCCTTTCGGCGAAGGACCCCTTCCTGCCCCGCTCTGCGAGTGTCTGTCCTCACGAAGCAGTACCCTGTCCCCCGCACCTCTATTGATTGCGGTATGAACTTCTACGGTCCTCATTATATCGTCTCCGCCGGGGCTTTGTCAAGGTGGCATTGTGACAAAAAAGACAGAGATTTTTTGTGCATGAGATAAAATTTCTGCATCGTTTTCTATGGGTTATGCACAAAGCGATATCCCACGAATACAGCGAAAGCGGGAGGGTATCCCCCCCCCCGCCTTTATTGGGCATTCTTTCCATTTCTCCGCCCTCCGGCGGCGCATACCGCCCCACAGACGCCGCACGCAGCAGCGGCCAACCACCGCAGAGAGCCTCCGGCATCTTAATACGCCTGCTCGATCTTCTCCAGGATCTCCGGCTTCAGCGACAGCATCCGGCAGATGTTCAGGGCGTCTCTGGGGCAGTCGGACTTCCCCTCCACCCGGTACAGGCCGTAGTTCATGTGCCGTGCGATGACCTGAATGCCGTCGTCGCCGGTAGCCGCCAGCTCCTGCCGGATCTGCTCCGGATCCACGTCCCGCAGTCCGATGATCTGATAGTGCAGCCGGGCGTTCTCTGCCACCTTGTCGTAGTGGGTGGTCAGCAGGGAGATGGCCTTCACCTCGTTGAGGTATTTGGTCACTGCCTGCACGATGACGGCGCCCTCGTCGGGGTTGGTGCCCCGTGCGAACTCATCCAGCAGGAACAGGGAGTAGCCCTGCTCCACCTCCTCCAGCGCCTTCTGGAACTGCACGATCTCCGAGCCGAAGCCGGACAGGCCCGACTGGATGGACTGCAAGTCGTCAAAGAGCATCTTCACGCTGTAAAACAGCGGCATCCGGGCCTTCTTGGCGCAGACCAGAAAGCCCGCCTGCAAAAGCAGCACGTTCAGAGCCACGGTTTTCATCACCACGGACTTACCGCCCATGTTGGCGCCGGTGATAACGGTGGCCCCCTGCTCCAGCCGGATGGACACCGGCACGAAGGACCGTCCCTTCTGCTCCAGCAGGTCGCACAGCTCGGGATTGATCATATCCGTCAGCTCCAACTCCGTCTCCGTGATCTCCGGCCGCACGCCGCCGTAGCGCACGGCAAACAGCGCCTTCTGGATGATGAAGTCCAGCCGGCCCGCCGTGTCGGCGTCCTCCAGCAGATCTCCTGCCAGCGGAGCCAGCGCCTGCCCCATGCTGCGGCGCACCTTGGTCTCCTCGCTGTCCTCCTCGGCACAGACACGGGTCCGGCGGGAGCGCAGCTCCTCCTTCTCGGCATCGGTCTGTGCATGGTGCAGCTGCTCCTCGATCTGCTTCTTGGCCGCACGGATCTCCCTCAGCTTGGGCGTTGCATTGTCGGGGATGTAGAAGCCACGGCTGCGGGTCTTGTCCGGATCCAGGATCTCCAGCGCCTGCGCCGGATCATGGAAGGCCAGCGCCTTAAAGTGGGTAGTCTGGCACACCTGCTGGAACAGGGGGATCAGGCTCTCCAGCCGCTGGAGATATACCTTGATTTCAAACAGCTCCACATGATCCGGGATCTCCAGCGCCTGGCACCGGCGCAGAGAGCCACGAATATCCTTCATCTGGCACAGCATCAGCCCGATCCTGTCGTACAGGGGCTTCAGGGCATCCGCCGCCTTGGCGGCCTGCTCCACGTTATACAGCTCCGTCTCCAGCTCCTCCCGCTCGTCGGGGGAGTAGTAGCGCAGCTTGCGGATCTTCTCCTGACCGAAGGGGCTGCACCCGTGGAGAGTCTCCAGCGCATACTGCAAGCCGATTTTTTCCCTCTCTTCAAAGCGAATATTGATCATGTCAGCTCCTCCTTCACATTGATGACGGGGACATCCACCGCCTCCCGCATCCGTGTCATAAATTCATCCTTGTCGAACTTCCAGCCGTAGGCGGACACCGGGTTGATGGTGACGCACAGGGTCCGGGCGGCCTCCTCCGTCTCCAGCCGCACCTGACGGGTCTGGAGCTTATCCAGCGCATCGCTGCTCAGCAGTACCTTGCTGGGGTCCTTCACCACCAGCCGGGTATTCCGCAGCACACCGGAGCGCAGCAGAGGCATCACCATGGTATCCGTCAGCGCCCCGGAGATCAGAGCCTCGCCGTGATCCTTCAGGCACTTCTCCAGACTCTCCTCCATCTCCGGGGGCATAGTCTCCGCCTTGGGCAGATTCATCAGCCGGTACACATGGGCGGTGTCGGCCACGACCTTGTCGATGCTCATGTGGTATGAGGCCCCGGTGCAGAGAATGACCCCCTCCGCCACAGCCCGTGCGCCCAGAGACTTGCGGCCCAGAGCGCCGTCGATGATGGACTTGTCGGCCCCCATCTCGAAGAACAGCCGGGAGACCTCCTTGAGCTGCGTGGTGATGGACGGCCCTGCCAGCTGGACATTGCCGTCGCTGCGGGCCCGGAAGATCACCACCTCCCCCAGCGGTGTGGGGATGCCGGTGGTCTCCATGATCTCCAGCGTGGTGTCCCCCAGCCGCAGCATATCCTTGGCGGTGGCGATGAGAGTCCCCTCCCGCACGAAGATGCCGGGCTTCTCCGTGCCGGTGACCACGTCGGTGGACTCGCCGTCCCGGCCGATGGAGGTCAGGCCCAGCGTCCCCTGCAGGCGGTCGTGGTGCAGCATCCAGTTGAGCATGGTGGTTTTTCCGGCATTCTTGCACATTCCCACGATGGACATGGTCTGAACGCCGTTGAGCAGCTGTAACAGCTCTGCGGACATATCTACATACCCCTTCCGGTCAAATTTCAGTCAAATATAGATTATAGCGTATTTCGCCGGAAAAAGAAAGAGGAAAAACAAATTCTCCCTCTTTTCCGCCCCATTCCATGTAAAATACCGGAAAACCTCTGTCCCGCTCCACGGCGGAGGTTGTTTTATGGGAGAAACTGGCGTATAATAAAATGGAATATGCCAAGAAGTATAAGGAGGACCCTCCATGAAACTGATGGTCATCGACGGCAACAGCATCGTCAACCGGGCCTATTATGGCATCCGCCCCCTGTCCACACGGGACGGGCTATATACCCATGCCATCTATGGCTTTCTCACCACCCTCCAGCGGCTGCTGGACGAGGAGCAGCCGGAGGCGCTGTGCGTCACCTTCGACCGCCGGGAGCCCACCTTCCGCCATCAGGCGGATGAACGCTACAAGGCCCAGCGCAAGGGGATGCCGGAGGAGCTGGCCATGCAGCTGCCGTATCTGAAGCAGGTGCTCTCCGCCATGAACATCCCCCAGTACGACCTCACCGGCTACGAGGCCGACGATCTCATCGGCACCATCAGCCGCCGCTGCGAGGCGGCCGGCTGGGACTGCGTCATCGTCACCGGCGATAAGGACAGTCTCCAGCTCATCACCCCCCACACCAAGGTGAAGCTGGTGTCCACCCGCATGGGCCAGACCACCACCAAGGACATGACGGAGGAGACCTTCCGGGAGCAGTACGGCTTCGCCCCCATCCACATGATCGACCTGAAGGCCCTCATGGGCGACGCCTCCGACAACATCCCCGGCGTCCCCGGCGTGGGGGAAAAGACCGCCATGGCACTGGTGCAGCAGTATCATTCCGTGGCGGAGCTGTACCGCCTGCTGCCGGAGATCGACGCCAAGCCCGGCGTCATCAAAAAGCTGCAGGAGGGCAGGGAGAGCGCCGAGCACTCCCGGTATCTGGCCACCATTGTCACCGATGCCCCGCTGAACTTCACCCCGGAGGACAACCTCCGCCGCCCCTTTGCTCCGGAGCTCTATGACCTGCTGCTGAAGCTGGAGTTTCAGAAGCTCATCGACCGGTATGGCCTCACCCCCCACCGGGACACCGAGGCCGCCCCGGAGTATACCGTCACCGTGGAGCCGCTGGAGACGGAGCAGCAGGCCCAGGCCCTGCTGGCCCAGTGGCGTCAGGCGGACTATGTGACCGTCTACGCCCTACCGGACCTCTCCGTTCTCTCCGTCCAGTGGGATACCGGATCGCACACCTCCGCCGCAGCCGAGCTGGACCAGAACCGCTATACCGGCGACTGGCACGCCCTGCTGACCGCCCTGTTCTCCGCCGATATCCGAAAAGTCGGTCACCACATCAAGGACACCATGCGGGCGCTGCTGGAGCAGGACCTCCCCATAGAGGGCTATGGGTTCGATACGGCGCTGGCCGCCTACCTGCTGGATGCCACCGCCGGAAGCTACGACCTCCAGCGGCTGTTCGTGACCTACTATAATGAAGAACTGCCCAAGCCCCTGCATCTGGAGCCGGATGCCTTTGCCCCGCTGGCGGATACCGCTTCGGCGTGGGCGGCCCTCCACAGCTACTGCTCCGCCGTGGAGGCCCTGTATGAGACCCTCCCCCCCAAGCTGGAGGAGCTGGGCATGAAGGAGCTGTATCATACCGTAGAGCTGCCTCTCTGCCCGGTGCTGGCCCGGATGGAGCAGCGGGGCTTTCTGGTGGATGCCAAGGCGCTGTCGGACTTCGGTGAGAGCCTTACCGGCACCATCCGCCGGCTGGAGCAGCGGATCTATGACGCCGCCGGGGCTCCCTTCAACATCAACTCCCCCAAGCAGCTGGGCAAGGTGCTCTTTGAGGATCTCCGGCTGCCCCACGGCAAGAAAACCAAGACCGGCTGGTCCACCAACGCCGACGTGCTGGAAAAGCTCCGCTGGCAGCACCCCATCGTGGCGGACGTATTGGAATACCGGCAGTACAGCAAGCTGAAAAGCACCTATGCCGACGGCCTGCTGAAGGTCATCGACGCCGACGGCCGCATCCGCACCAGCTTCCAGATGACGGTAACGGCCACCGGCCGTCTCTCCTCCACAGAACCTAATCTCCAGAACATCCCCACCCGCACGGAGCTGGGCAGCCAGATGCGCCGGATGTTCGTGGCGGCGCCGGGGAATCTGCTGGTGGATGCCGACTACTCCCAGATCGAGCTGCGGCTGCTGGCTCACATCTCCGGCGACGAGGTGATGCAGCAGGCCTTCCGTTCCGGGGAGGACTTCCATACCCTCACCGCCTCCAAGGTGTTCCACGTACCGCCGGAGGAGGTGACTCACCAGATGCGTTCACGGGCCAAGGCCGTGAACTTCGGCATCGTCTATGGCATTTCCCCCTTCTCCCTGTCTCAGGACATCGGCGTCACCGTGGCCGAGGCCAAGGAGTATATGGAGCGCTACTTCGCCACCTACACCGGCGTCCGCCGGTATATGACGGAGGTGGTGGAGCAGGCCCGGCAGCAGGGCTACGTCGTCACCCTCTTCGGGCGGCGGCGGGCGCTGCCGGAGCTGAAGAGCTCTAACTTCAACCTCCGCTCCTTCGGGGAGCGGGTGGCGCTGAATATGCCCATTCAGGGGACGGCAGCGGACATCATGAAGCTGGCCATGATCCGGGTGGAGCATCGGCTCTCCAACGAGGGTCTGGCCGCCCGGCTCATCATGCAGGTCCACGATGAACTCATCGTGGAGTGCCCGGCAGAGGAGGTCCCCCGTGTCGAGGCCCTCCTGCAGGAGGAGATGCAGGGCGTCGCCCAGCTGTCCGTCCCCCTGCCCGCCGATGCCCACAGCGGCCCCGACTGGCTCTCCGCCAAGGGCTGAATAATTTGACAGATATCGAGGTCATCCTATGAACAACATCAAGATCGTACCCATGAACGCCGATCATCTGGAGTCGCTGGAGCGGCTGGAGCGCATCTGCTTCTCCCGCCCCTGGTCCCGGAAGATGCTGGCGGAGGAGCTGGAAAACCAGTGCGCTGCCTTTCTGGTGGCGGAGGACGCCGTCACCGGCGACGTGCTGGGCTATGCCGGGCTGCTGGTGGCTGCCGACGAGGGCTATATCACCAACGTGGCGGTGTTCCCGGAGCAGCGCCGCCGGGGCATCGCCGGGCAGCTGCTGCAGGTCTTTCTCAACTTCGCTGAGGCCAACCATCTGGCCTTTCTGACATTGGAGGTGCGCCCCTCCAACACCGCCGCCATCGCCCTGTATCAGGGCTTCGACTTTCAGGAGGCTGGCCGCCGCAAGAACTACTATGACCTCCCCAAGGAGGATGCCCTGATCCTCACCCGGCGGTTTGACGAGGAGGCGGCGCAATGAACATTCTGGCCTTTGAATCCTCCTGCGACGAGACTGCCGTGGCCGTGGTGCGGGACGGCCGCACGGTCCTCTCCGACGCCATCCTCTCTCAGGCGGATATGCACGCTCTCTACGGCGGCGTCGTGCCGGAGATCGCCTCCCGCAAGCACGTGGAGGCCATTGCCGGCCTGACGGATCAGGCGCTGTCCGATGCCGGGCTCACCAAGAGCGGCGTGGACGCCGTGGCCGTCACCTATGCCCCCGGCCTCATCGGCGCCGTGCTGGTGGGGGTCAGCTTCGCCAAGTCCGTGGCCTATGCGCTGGACGTGCCGCTGATCCCGGTCCACCACGTCCGCGGCCACATCGCCGCCAACTATCTGGCCTTCCCGGAGCTGGAGCCGCCCTTTCTGGCGCTGGCCATCTCCGGCGGCAACACCCTCATCGTGGATGTCCGGGACTATACGGACATGGCGATCTTAGGGGCCACACGGGACGACGCTGCCGGTGAGTGCTTCGACAAGGCGGCCCGTGTGCTGGGCCTGCCCTACCCCGGCGGCAAGCCCATGGATGCTCTGGCCCAGCAGTCCCCCGGCGGCAAGTATACCCTGCCTCGTGTCCATGTGGAGGGAGCGGAACTGGATATGAGCTTTTCGGGCCTGAAAACGGCGGTGGTGAATCTGGCCCACAATGCCCAGCAAAAGGGCGAGCCTCTGGATGCTGCGGCGCTGGCCCGTGACTTCACTCAGGCCGTCAGCGACGAGCTGGTCCCCCGTGCCATGGAGGCCGCCCGCCGTACCGGACGGCGCACCATCGTGGCCGCCGGAGGCGTGGCCGCCAACTCCATCATCCGGGGCGATCTGGAGCGGGCCTGCCGTCAGGCGGGCTGCCGGCTGTACCTGCCGCCTCTGCGGCTGTGCGGCGATAACGGGGCTATGATCGGCGCACAGGGCTACTATGAGTATCTGGCGGGACATACGGCGGATCTCTCCCTGAACGCCTACGCCACACGGGATCTGGATCGTGGATAAAATTGCACGAAAGGGAGCGACCTCTGTATGGCCGCTCCCCTTCTTTTCGGCTCTCTCCAAGTTATGGTAACTCCCCGTCTACTCACAGGAAAAACGCCTTTACATTTTTACATTATGTAAATTATATTCACCTTTCTGTTCCGGTGTAAAACTGCGTTTGCGCCCTGTGGAAAAACCGGTGCATAATGTGGAAAACCTTTTTCCGACAAGGTTTTTCCCGGTGTGGAAAAGTCTGTGGATAATGTGAATAACTCTTTGTAAAGGTTTATTTACAAATGAATTATGTAAAACTCAGGCGAATCCTCCCCCATCCTGTCGCCGTGTAAAAAAGTCCGGTTTTTCATGGATTCTCTCCTCTTTTCCGCACCATTTTCCAAAGGGGCTTTTGGGGTGTTTTGGACGGGCTTTGTGGATTCTGTACGCACCGGGGTTTCTTTTGTCGCAAAACTTTGGTGCCGATTACGTTATGTATTATTCACCCCGGAATTTTTAGTTGACAAATCCCCGAAAATGTGGCACAATACAAGGCGTGGCTGTGCCCTGCGTGCGGTGCAGTATATAGCCCCACCCTCCTATTTTGCTTGTGTGGCTCAGTTGGTAGAGCAGCTCACTCGTAATGAGCAGGTCGCCGGTTCGAGTCCGGCCACAAGCTCCAAAAGAAGGCATCTGTCCAAATGCAGATGCCTTCTTTTCTTATACCCTTTTACTTACCTATGCAGCAAGAAGCCCCCGGCCACCGGCCGGGGACTTCTTATTTGCTTTAGGTTACGCCTTGCGCTTCTTGCCCACCAGAGCAGCGCCCAGCAGAGAGGTCATGCACATGACCGTCAGCCACAGAGCCACACCGGCGTCGCCAGTAGCGGGCTTGTTGGCATCCTCACCGGGCTTCTCAGGCTGCTCCGGCTGAGAGGGCTTTTCAGCATCCTTCTTCAGCTGGGCCAGCTTGGCCTCGGCATCCAGCAGGGCCTGGTAGTTCCCCACCTGAGCCTTCTGCTCCTCGGTCAGAGCATCATAAGCACCACGGGCAGCCTTGATAGCCTCCTCGCTGTTGAGGGTCACCGTGCCGATAGCATCGATCAGCTTCTCCACAGCGTCGGCAGCCTGCAGGTCAGCCAGCTTCGCCTCGGCATCCAGCAGGGTCTGGTAGTTCCCCACCTGAGCCTTCTGCTCCTCGGTCAGCGCATCATAAGCACCACGGGCAGCCTTGATAGCCTCCTCGCTGTTGAGGGTCACCGTGCCGATGGCATCGATCAGCTTCTCCACAGCGTCGGCAGCCTTCAGGTCAGCCAGCTTGGCCTCGGCGTCCAGCAGGGTCTGGTAGTTGCCCACCTGAGCCTTCTGCTCCTCGGTCAGAGCATCGTAGGCACCACGGGCAGCCTTGATAGTCTCCTCGCTGTCGAGGGTCACCGTGCCGATGGCATCGATCAGCTTCTCCACACCGTCGGCGGCATAGCCGGACAGCTTCAAGGTCACCTGAGGCAGCTGGGCCAGCACGCTGGCGGTGGCGGTACCGTGCTGCATCCCCATGCCCTCGGCGTAGGTCACGATACGATGGGTGGGCTTGCCGGGGTAGCCGCCCACCTTGATGGCGCCGGTCAGCTCATAGGTCAGGCCCTCCTGATCCGCCGGAACGGTGATGGAGATGCGCTGACGGGCGGGGTTGCCGCTGAAGTCATACACGCCGTAGTAGCTGCCGGGATTGGACTGGAAGGAGTTGCCGTCGCCGTCGGTGTAGTACAGGGAGAAGTTGTGGTTATACACACCCGCCATCTTCTCCTTGGGGCTCACCAGCCCGGTAAACTGCAGCTGCACCGTCTCGCCGGGCTTGACCTCGGCATTCTCCGGCAGCTCATTGCCCTCGGCGTCCAACAGCTTGTAGCTGACGCCACGGGCGGTGATGACCTGATAGGTGGCCACGCCGTCCTTTTCTACCCGGACGATATGGCGGCCGGTGGTGAGGTTCGCCACCGTCACGGCGCCGGTCTCGGCGTCCACGGTGACCCCCTCGGAGGTAAAGCCGTTGAAGGTCATGGTCTTACCCACGGTGGAGCGGGCCACGGTAACGGTGCAGCCGCTCTCCGGAGTGAAGGTGTAGCTGGCGCCGTCGGTGCCCAGATAGAACAGGATGTCGTGCTCGGCATCCAACTGCTTCTGCTCGTCCTTGGTGACGCCGACATCCATACGATCCATGAGCATATTGGTCTGGATGGCGGTGCCGTCAGCACCCACGGATACCACAAACACACCGGTGAACTCCGGCCAGATGGCGGAGAAGGTCTTGTCGGCGGTGCTGCTCTGGCCCTGCTTATGGGTCATGGCGTCGTAGGTGACCTTCACCAGCGCCGTACCCTGATGGTTGGCGGTCATATAGGCCAGGCAGCTGTTGTCGGCATTGGGAGCGATGCTCACCACGTCGCTGGGCTTGCCGTCGAAGTCCACCACCTCGTAGTGGGCATCCGGCAGGGCGATTTTGGCGTTCACGAAGCCCTCAATGGCCTGCCAGTTACGGAACACATCCAGCTCATAGGTGTCGCCGGCGTTCATGTTCATGTAGCCCTTGGCGTTGATGTTCAGATACACATTGCCCAGATCGTAGGTGTTCTTATCGAACCGGCTGACGGTATCCTTGTTGAAATCGTCGTCCATATGCAGATCAGCACGGGTCACGACGATATCCTGATCGGTGGTCCACTTGTTGAAATCCCAGTAGGTCACGCCGTCGGGATTCTGCACCCGAACGAAGTGGTTCAGGCTGGTCTCCGGCACCCGATAGGTCACGGTGACGGTGTCGCCGTCCTGAGTGGAGATGCTGTTCTCCTGCGGACGGAGGAACTCATAGGTATAGTAGTTGCCGAAGGTACCCACGCTGATGGTGGAGCCGGCAGGAGCCGTCACCTTCACAGCAAAGGCCTTGGGTACGGAGATATCGAAGGACTGAGCACCGCCGCCCACCTTCGTGACAACGGTCTTGGTGCCAACGTTGTAATTCGCAGTGTGCTCCTCGGAGGGGATCAGGTTCACCGTCACGGTATCCGTCTCCACGAAGATACCCGTGGTGCGGAGGTTGCCGTAAACGGTTCCGCTGCCCAGCGTGGCAGTGCGCTTCACGCCGTCGGCGGTGGTCAACTGATAGTCGATGGTGTAGTCGGTGCCTGCCACCCAGCCGCTGTTGCGGGCATAGATCTCATAGGCACGCTGCAGGGAGACGGAGGTGGTATCATCAGCGATGACCATCTCCATGCCGCCGTTGCAGTCCTTGTTGGCGTCGTAGCCCTCCACCCAATAGGTGCCGGAGGCCAGCTTTGCTGTGTACTTCAGCCCGTAGCCGTCTGCCATAGTGCTGATGCCGGACAGCAGATCCTGCGTCCCCTTCACGCCGTTCTTGTAGGTGTACAGCTTCAGGCTGTTCAGCTGTGCGTTGTGCAGGCCCTTCAGCTCCACGGTATGCACGTTGCCGCTGACCATCTTGATCTGCTCACTGGGGTTCATCAGCGCATAGGTCGTATGCGTGTGATAGGTAGCGGTGGTGGCCACCAGATAACCGGTCGCCACACCCTCCACCACAGTGAAGGTCGCCTTGCCGTTTTCGTCGGTCACCACGCCGTCAATGGGCTTAATGGTGCCGGTGGTCATATCCAGCCATGCCAGACCCACGCCCTCCAGTGGCTGGGCATTGGCCTGCGTGGCGTCGGGATCCAGTGCCCGTACCCCCTTGACGGTGACGGTGATGTCCTCGCCGGAGGTCATGGTCGCAGGAACCTCCAGCCAGGTGTAGTAGTCGTTCTGGTTCTCGGCGTCGCTGCCCACAAAGTAGTCCAGCACATCGCCATCCAGCAGCTTGGTATCCGTCGGCAGCGCCTGCCTCATTGGTGGGGAAGTCGCCGTTGATATAGAAGCCGTGGAAGCCGGTCTCACGGCCAAAGACCTTGCTCTCCCAATCGTTGTTGGGGTTGATGGCCAGATATTGCTTGGCCGTTGCCGGGGTAAACTTGTCGCCGTAGACCATCACGTGAGCGGCCACCAGCGCATCCAGCACAGAAACGCCCTCCACCTTGTCGGTGAAGCCGTACTTCTCGGCGGTATTGCTGGCCACCTGCACCTCGCTGATGCTCTGCAGATAGGCGTTGTCCGCCTGAGAGCGGATGGTCAGCCCCAGCGTCTCCACGGGCTTGCCCGCCACCTTGCGGATGTAGTCGCTGGGATTCATCAGAGCGTACACGTCATCGCCGCTCTGGGCTACCAGATAGCCGGTGGCCTCGCTGCCCACGGTGAAGGTGGCCTGACCGTCCTTGTCCGTCACAACATCCTTGATGGGCTTGATGTAGCCGTCTGCGTCCACCCAAGCCAGACCCACGCCCTCCAGGGGCCGGGCAGCGGCCTTCAGCTCCGCAGCATCCTTATAGCGATAGCCCTCCACGGCATAGAAGCCCTTCACCGTCACGGTGATGGCCTCACCCGTCACCATGGTCTCCGGGACATCGATCCACGTATAGTAGTCGGAATAAGCATCCTCGTCGGCATAGAAGAAGAAATCCACGGTGTCGCCGTCCTTGAGCTTGGTGTTGACCACCGTGGTGCCATTATAGCCGGGGCCGGAGGGTGCCTTGGTGCCGTCATTGGGATAGCCGGCGTTGACATAGAAGCCGCAGACATAGGTCTCCGTGCCGTACAGCTTGGTGATAAAGCCGCTGCTGCTGACCTCCAGGAAATCCTTGGCGGTTTCCGGGGTAAAGTCGTCGCCGAAGGTCAGCTCGTGGGAGACCACCAGCGCATCCAGAGCGGAAACGCCCTCCACCTTGTCGGTGTAGCCGTACTTCTCCGCCTCACCGCCGGTAAGCTCACTCACCATGGGCTGGTGCAGCCATGCGCCGCCGTCCTGCGCCCGAACCAGCACCTTGGTGTTGGCGGGAGTAACAGGCTTGTCGTCCGACTTCACCTTCACGTTGACGGTGTAGACCTGTGCCGGCTCATTGTCGTTGTTCATATTGGGCCAGCTGGGGTCGCCGCACTTGACGGTGATGGTGGTACCGTCCACAGTGGGAACCATCGCCGTGCGCTTATACTCCGTCTCGCCCACATAGGTCCTGACCTGATAGTTCTTGTTGCTGGCGGTGGGGGTGACCAGCACGCTGTCGGTCCCCTTGTCCACCGTCAGGGTATACTCATGGGTGTCCGGGTCGAAGGCGGGGGACAGCTCACCGGCGCTGAAGGTCAGGGCCTTCACCGTCTTGATGTGATTGTCCCAGCTGCCGCCCAGGTCGGCGCCGTAGCCATTGCGGGTATACATGATCCGGATCTCGTCGCCGGATCCCAGCGTTCCGTCCGCCACGGTGAAGGCCCCAAAGCCTTGGTTGGTGAACCAATCATTCAGGGTGCCCATCCAGCCGGACATGGAGCCGCCGTCGAATTCACCCAGACCCTCGATAGAGCTGATGTAGTTGTTCTCGGCGCCTGTCTGCTCGCAGCCGTTCTTTTCCAGTGCCTCTACCACACAGCCCATCATGGTAGAATCTTCATTCAGATCTATCCATTCCTCCACCAGTGTCCCTTCCCAGGGAGCGCCCTCGGCTTCCGGGTAGGTGGTGTTCTCCACGATGACATGAACCTGTCCGTCGTGGTTGTCCGCCGCAAAAACGCTCATGGGTACCAGAGACAGTACCATCACCAGCGTCAGAAGCAGCGATACAATGCGTTTCTTCATTCGTTTTTGTCCTCTCTTTTACAAATTTATTTTGAAGGCGGATGCCCAAAAAATACAGTACACATAAGAAGGAGGCAGGAGGGGTGGCTGAAACCCCTCCTGCCCTTATGGAAATGGACGGTTTGACCGCCCCTCGGCTTGCGTTTTTGTTCCATGCGGGCCTGTGGCTGCCGGCACCGCACGAAAAGCACCCCCTGCCCATGGCAGAAAGTCCTGTTTTCGCTTTTGCGCAACAAAAAAGCACGATCCAAGCGGGACCGTGCAAGCTGCAAAGCGTTTCACGATTCGGCTTCGGTGATGGCAAAACCAAGGCACAGAGCTCGGTGTATCTGACTTATCCTGTCTCAGCAGGCATCACAGTGACCAACTCGCCGGGCTTCTCACCCGATTCCGCCGCCGACGCACAAGGCGCCGGACGCTCTGTCCTTTTATTGACTTGCCCCCATTATATACGCCCCGGCGACAAAAAGCAAGCACTATTTTTTCTTTTCGCCGGAATGGCCGCCATTCTACCGTGGAGAACGGATTGACACAAAAAGGCACAGACTTTATTGGGCCGCTGAAAATTCTCTCATATGCTAAGCCTGTCATTCCGAGACCAGTCCGCAGGCTGGTCGTGGGAATCCGTTCCCTCTTTGCAGGTTTTCTTTTTCGCTCCAGCGGGTGATTTTCTTTTGTAGGGACCGTGCCTCCGACGGCCCTCTTTTCCCAGCAGTAGTTTCTTGTTTGCCTCCGGCGGCATACTTTTTGTCAACAGCGACAAAAAGTATGCAAAAAACGCCGTTTGAAACCGATGGTTTCAAAACTTCCTTTACCTCCAAGCGCTGCATTCGTTATGGGCCAAGGGAATTGACTCAGCAACAGCCCCGCTCCCGCTCCGGCGAAGGGGCGTGTGGGTCTATGGTTGGGAGTAGGGATTCCCACAGCCAGCGCTCACACTCCCCGTCCCCACAGTAGAACAGAAATCTCTTTCAACCACCCAGCGTAGCGGCAGCGTAAGTAGAAAATACGCCAATTCCCTGCTTCGGCGGGATTCAGGATGCAACTCTTGCACACAAAAGAGGAAGTCTTGAAACCTTAGGTTTCAAGTGGCGTTCTTTGATAACTTTCTTTCGCTATTGAAAGAAAGTTACCCGTCGGAGACAACAAAAAAGAGAAGGATCATGGACCGCTGAAGGCACAAACGGAATCTTCGACAGACTTTTTGCTTGGGAACCCATCTCCGCATAGAACAAGAGACCGGCAGGGATGCCGGTCTCTTGTAAAAAGTCTTTCTTGCCGTGGAACCGGTGCAGCCGGACGACGCAGGCAGAACATATCTCCCGCCTTTACAGATCCTCCTGCGTGGCCACCGCCGTACCGCCCAGCCCGAAGTCCTCCTCCACGCTGCCGCCGTCCCGGCGCAGCATGGTCTCCATCACCCGGATATCGCTGTCCACATCCATGGCGTCGGCGTGGTACAGGGCATCCAGCTGGCGCTCGAAGCCCGCCATGATGCTGTCCATGGTGCGGCGGATCTTCTCCTTTGCCTGGGTAAGGTTCTCGCCGCTGACCCCCGCCTCCTCGAAGTCGGCATAGGAGTCCAGCAGCTTCTCCGTGGTGGGCAGGTAATAGTTCAGGAAGGTGGCTGCCTGATTCTTCTTGGCGGGGTCCTCCTCCACCAGCTTCAGGATCTTCCCGGCGATCTCCTCCAGCCGGTCGATTTTCCGGCTCAGCTCCGGGTCTGCGATACGGTCGTTGGAGCGGCGGATGCTGCGGAGCATCCCGGAGTAGCCCTCCTCCGCCTCCTGCGGCACCTGCGGAGCCTCGCGCTGCCGCTCCTGCCGTTCCTGATCCTCCGCCGCCTCATGGCTGCGGAACAGCATCCCCCGGCCCAGATCCAGATAGGCCTCCTCGCCCCACAGGCCCTTTTCCAGCATGGCCTGCAGATCCCGCTCCGCCCGGCGCTCGGATACCTCCGCCGCACGGGCCAGACTGGCGACCGAGATGCTGCTGCGCTTGCCTGCGATCCGCAGATAGGAGGCGTAGCGCCGGTGACGGCGGGTCATGGAGCCGCTGCCGATCAGCAGTCCGATGCCGCCGGCCAACAGGCCCGTGGGATAGAACAGGCCCTCTAAAAAGTACTTCACATAGTGCAGCTGGAAGCCGTCCTCCAGCCAGAACAGGTTATCCGCCACGCCGTTGAAGAACGCCACGGCGCCCACGATGGTCAGCAGAATACCGGCGATCTTCATCCTCTTGGCGCTCTTGGCGGAATATTGGGGCGTCTGGGTGGCCTTCTGGATGGCGGCACTGGCCTTCCTGGTCGTGGTGGATGCGGTCTTGGCGGCAGCCTTTCGCCGCTTGGGGTCCGACAGCTTGGAAATCAGCATGATCAGGCCCACCGGCCACAGGCCGGTGCAGAAAAAGATACCTGTCATGATCCAGAAGCCCAGATCTATCCCGGAGTTGTCGTTCTTACTGCGGGAGCTGGTGCTGCTTCGGGAGCTGGTGGTCGTGCTGCGGGAGCGTGTGGTAGTCTTGCCGGTGGTGCTTTTGATGGTCGTTGTTTTCCCGGTGGCGCTTTTACCGCTGCTGCTTTCGTCGGCAGTTGTCTTTCCCGTACTGTCGGCCGCAGCCTCACCGGCCGTAGCGGCAGAGGAGCCGCCGGTATGGACCTCGACGTTTTTCTCGCCGCCCTCCTTGGAGTAGCTGTAAGAATAGGTGTAGCTATATTCTCCGGTCTGGCTGTTGTCCTTGTCAGTCATGGGTGTTCTCCTCTCCCCGCTTTCTCAGCTTGCGCTTGTTGCCGTTCTCATCCACCACCCAGGTGTTATCCAGTTCCCGTGCCAGATTCCCCACCACGGTGTCGATATACTCCCGGCGTAGGGCAGCCCGCTCCTGCGTCTCCTCCGGAGTCAGCCCCTCCGGAGTCCTGGCCTTCTTTGCCAGCTCATTGATCCGGTCTATCTTCTTCTGATCCATATGATATTTACCCGCCTTTCCGCCCAAATCGGACGAATCCATATACCGAAAAATGTCCGTAAAACGTCCACAAAATGTCCAAAATATCCGCAATGTCCACAAAATATCCCAAATAAGCCATCCGCAGCAAAATGATCCGCAGCAGGATATCCGCAGTCGGGACGGTGCCGTCAGAGGTAGCGCTTGACGGTGATAAACACCCTTCCCTTTTTCGTCTGATTCCCCACTTCCTCCAGCACGCACTTACCAAGGCCCCGGAGAGTCAGCACGTCGCCCTGCACCACCTGCCGGTCCGGCTTCTGCCAGTCCGTCCAGTTCACCTGCACCTTGCCGGAGGTGACGGCCTCCGCCGCCTTGCTGCGGCTCAGGGAAAAGCCCACCGACAGAACACTGTCCAGCCGCAGGGAGGACACGGTATCCCGCAGCAGCTTCACCTTCTCCTCCGGCACCTGAAGCTCCGTGGGACCGATGGGCTGCACCTTCAGCCGTACCCGGCCGGCGCTGTCCCAGCTATCCAGCAGGAAGCGGCGCACCGGCTCCGTCACCAGCACATCCACCGACTGCTCTGCCACCAGAATATCCCCCACGGATTCTCTGGTAACACCCAGCCCCATCAGGCTGCCCAGCACGTCCCGGTGGGTCAGGCTGTTGGGTTCATAGAAGGTGGCCCGCAGAGCGGCCACGGCCTCGAAGTCCGGTTCCGTCTGCCAATCCGGCAGGAAGTGGGCCTGCCGCCGCTGGGCGGTGTCGTAGCCACCCCATAGAAGCCAGCCCTCCCGGACATCCAGCGCCCCCATCAGGCGGCGCACCAGCTCCTGCTCCGCCGGGGAGAGGAAGCCCGTCACCACCGGGATGTTCCTGCGGCGGCACTGCTCGTATTTATCCCAGACCCTTCCCAGCAGCAGGCGCTCGTCACCGTTTGCCGCCAGTCGGTCCAACAGAGCCCGTTTATCCATGGTTCTCCCCCAGATTCTGCGTGTGGTACAGCCGGGCGTAGGCCCCGTTCTCCGCCAGCAGCTGGGCATGGCTGCCCTGCTCGGCAATGCGGCCGTCCTGCACCACCAGAATCCGGTGGGCGGAGCGGATGGTGGAGAGCCGGTGGGCAATGATGAGGGTGGTGCGGCCCTGGCTCAGTTGGTCAAAGGCCCCTTGAATTTTTGCCTCGGTGACGCTGTCCAGCGCCGAGGTGGCCTCGTCCAAAATGAGGATGGCCGGGTCCTTCAGGAAGATGCGGGCGATGGCCACCCGCTGCTTCTGGCCGCCGGAGAGCATGGCCCCCCGCTCCCCCACATAGGTGTCGAAGCCCTGAGGCATGGTCCGGATATCCTCCAGCAGCTCCGCCCGGTGGGCCGCCTGCTCCACCTCCTCGTCGGTGGCGTCGGGGCGGCCGTAGCGGATGTTCTCCCGAATGGTATCGGCAAAGAGGAACACGTCCTGCTGCACGATGCCGATGGCCCGGCGCAGGGAGCGCTGGGTCACCTGCCGCACGTCCAGCCCATCCACCCGGATGCTGCCCTCCGTGACGTCATAGAACCGGGGTACCAGCTGGCACAGGGTGCTCTTGCCGCCGCCGGAGGGGCCTACGATGGCCACCGTCTCCCCGGCGGCCACGGTGAGATCGATGTCGTGAAGGACCTCGCTGCTGCCCGGATAGGTGAAGCTGACATGATCCAGCTCCACCTCGCCCCGAACCTGCGACAGCTCCACGGCGTCGGGGGCGTCCTGAATGGTGGGCTCCGTGGCCATCAGTTCAATGAACCGGTGAAGGCCCGCAAAGCCGTTGGAGAACATCTCGGCAAAGTTGGCCAGCTTGCGGATGGGGCTGATGAAGGTGGTGATATACAGGCTGAAGGTAATGAGCCCCACATAGTCCATCTGCCCCTTCATGATGAGCCAGCCGCCCACGGCGATGACCGCCACGGACAGGATGCAGATGAAGAACTCCATGCTGGCGTTGAAAAGGCCCATCTCTTTATGAAAGCCACGCTTGGCGGTCTTGAATATCTCGTTGGCGCCGTCAAATCGGGTCTGCTGCTTCTCCTCATTGGCGAAGGCCTTGGTGGTGCGGACACCGGAGAGACCGGACTCGATCTCGGCGTTGATGACGCCGGTTTTCTGCTTGGCCGCGCGGGAGGCGGCGCTCATCTGGCGGCGGCGGTACATGACCACCACCATGAAAATGGGGATGATGAGACTCACCACCAGCGCCAGACGCCACTGGATGGAGAACATGACGATCAGGGCGCCCACGATGGTCACTGCGGAGATGAACAGATCCTCCGGGCCGTGGTGGGCCAGTTCCGTCACCTCGAACAGGTCGGAGGTCAGGCGGCTCATCAGCTGGCCGGTGCGGTTGCGGTCGTAGAAGTCGAAGCCCAGCTCCTGCATATGGCGGAACAGATCCCGGCGGATATCCGCCTCCACCCGGATGCCGAAGGTGTGGCCCCAATAGCCCACCACGAAGCACAGAAAGGAGCGCAGCACAAAGGCCAGCACCACAATACCCATGACGATGAAGAAAGTGCGGTACTGCTGCTGGGGCAGCCACTGGTACATGGCGGTACGGGAGATCAGGGGAAAGGCCAGATCCACCAGAGAGATCATGAAAGCGCAGATGATATCCAATGCGAAGAGCCGGCGGTGGGGCCGGAAATAACTGAGGAAAATGGCCAGAGGCCGCTTGGTCTGAAAATCCTTGGTGGTCATGGTGCGCTGAATCTCCTGTTCATATACTTGCCGCAGCGCAAAAGGCGATGCAGATTTGATTTTTTATTATACCATGTTTTTTTCCGCATAGCAAGCGGTGGCCGGTGGGAGTTTTGATCGAAAGCAAATCAAAACCTCCGGCTAAGCCGGAGGTTTGACCAGGCCCTATAAGGGCCCATTACGGACGAAGCCCCTTAAGGGGCCCGAAAGGTCTGCCGACCGCATTCCTTTCTCGGGCTACCCTTTAAGGGGTTTTTATCTATGCCTTGGGATTCTTACTACCCGTAAACGGGTCTATA
>OHAE01000511.1_pt1 | contig 35239 bp, 27 predicted proteins | sample 1577061 | NCBI WGS metagenome assembly OHAE01 (sample SAMEA3541535, study PRJEB24748) | human gut metagenome | biome: human gut; feature: human-associated habitat; material: faeces | place: China | collected 2012
GGAGGGGATTGTACCGAATAACCGCTACAACCGCTTTAACTTCACCTTCCGTAATACAACATCATTTCTGAATGATAAACTGAAACTAGATGTCGGAGCCAGCTATATCATCCAGAATGACCGTAACATGACTAACCAGGGGGCTTACTCAAACCCGATAGTTCCTGTTTATCTGTTCCCGCGTGGAGACGATTTCAGCTTAATAAAAGTATTTGAGCGCTGGGACCCGGCCCGCAAGATCAAGACCATGTACTGGCCACAAGGTGAAGGCGACCTGCGTATGCAGAACCCTTATTGGATAGCTTATCGTAATCTACGGACCAACGATAAGAAGCGTTACATGCTGTCCGCTTCATTAAGCTACGACATCACAGAATGGCTGAACGTCTCGGGACGTGTCCGGGTAGATAACTCCAGCACCAAATACGAGCAGAAGCTTTACGCCAGTTCAAATACTACTCTCACCGAAGGTAGTACCCAAGGATTCTACGCCATTGCCAAGCCGGATGAATCACAGGTGTACGCCGATGTACTGGCAAACATCAATAAACGCTTCGGGAACTACTCACTTGTAGTGAATGTCGGAGCGAGCATCGTGGATAATAAGTATGACGAACTTAGCTATCGCGGACCGATACGTGACAATGGTATTCCTAATGTGTTTAATGTCTTCGATCTCGATAATACACAGAAGAAAGCTCGTCAGGATGAATGGGAGGAACAAACTCAATCCATTTTCGCGAGTGCGGAACTGGGTTGGAAAAGTATGCTCTACCTTACGTTGACCGGACGTAACGACTGGGCATCACAACTGGCAAACTCATCTTCCACCTGTTTCTTTTATCCGTCTGTGGGGCTTTCGGCGATCATCTCCGAAATGGTAAAACTACCTTCCGCAATTGATTACCTGAAAGTACGCGGTTCATTCAGTTCAGTCGGTATGCCCTACCCACGTAACCTGACTTCGCCTACCTTTGAGTACGATGAAACAACACAGACGTGGAAACCCAAAACGCATTATCCTATCGGTGACCTCAAGCCAGAGCGAACCAATTCATGGGAATTAGGACTGGACATGCGTCTCTTCAAGGACTTCAACCTTGGCGTGTCATGGTATCTGGCTAACACGTTCAACCAGACATTCGACCCGAAAATCTCCGTATCCTCCGGTTACACCACTATATATTTGCAAACAGGTTATGTACGTAACCAAGGAGTCGAACTCTCTCTTGGTTATGGACACACATGGAAAAAAGACTTCCGCTGGCAAACGAACTTTACGCTCAGCCACAATAAAAACAAAATTATCGAACTGGTAAAGGATTACATACACCCGGAAACCGGTGAGCCTATCAATAAAGACCGGTTGGACGTAGGCGGACTTGGAAAGGCACGATTCATCCTGAAAACAGGAGGGTCACTCGGTGACCTCTACACTCAAGCCGACCTGAAACGGGATGATAACGGAATGGTGGAAATTTCCCCTGCAGGAGCATTGATAACAGTCAATAACCAACCTGATATCAAGTTGGGAAGCGTCTTCCCCAAATGTAACCTGGCATGGAGCAATCAATTCTCATGGAAAGGATTTAATGTCAGTGCTCTTCTCACAGCACGTATCGGCGGTATCGTTTATTCTGCCACAGCAGCGGCCATGGACCAGTATGGTGTGTCCGAAAGTTCGGCAATTACGCGGGACAACGGCGGTGTATTGATAAACGGACGTAATTTGGTGGACGCACAGACATGGTTCACTGCCATTGGTTCCCAGCTGGGATTGCCACAATATTATACCTACAGCGCCACCAATGTACGCCTACAGGAAGCAGCTATAGGATATACCCTCCCCCGCAAATGGCTACATGATATATGTGACATACAGGTATCTGTCGTAGGACGTAACCTCTGTATGATATATAACAAAGCTCCCTTCGACCCCGAAGCCGTTGCCACAACAGGCAATTATTATCAGGGAATCGACTACTTTATGCTACCGAGTACACGCAATATCGGTTTTAACGTGAAAATCAACTTTTAACGGATAAAAAAAATAGTAATTATGAAACATACTACATCTATTATAAAGTTGTTCTCACTTGCACTGTTTGTTCTTATCGGAACTGCGTGTATTGACAACTTTGACAAGATCAACCAGAAAGATTATCAAGTAGACAAGGAAGAGTTAGGGCGTGAAGGATATAACGTAGGTGCCAGTCTTAAAGGATTACAAGGATTGGTCATTCCTACTGAAGAGCATCTTTACCAATTTGTCGAAGCACTGGGGGCAGGAGCATTTGCCGGATATATTGGCTGTACAGTAGAATGGAGTGCTAAATTTGAAACATACAATCCGCCTTCCGACTGGTTGGAAGCTCCTTTCTCCGATTTTATAACACGTGCTTACCCGTTCTATCGTGACTTGCTCGACGAAACAGAAGATCCAGTCGCGTTAGCATTAGGAAAACTACTGCGTGTTACCATCATGCACCGGGTGACAGACATGTATGGTCCTATTCCTTATTCTAAAATCATATCTAAGACCGGTGAGGTTTCCCTTACTGTACCATACGATTCACAGGAAGAGGTATATAAGCAAATGTTCAAAGAATTAGACGAAGTGAGTGATGTTCTTAAAGAAAACCTTAATTTGAGCGCAGAAGCCTTCCGAAAATTTGATGATGTCTATCAGGGGGATCTCTCCAAATGGCTTAAATTCACTAACTCTCTCAAGTTACGTATGGCAATGCGTTTGACTTATGTACCGGAGATGAAAGAAGAAGCCCGGCGAATAGCCGAAGAAGCTGTAACCGCAGGGGTTATTACCCAAAATGCAGACAATGCCTTCTTGAAAGTAGAGGAGAATCGTGCGGCAATGGTGTTCAACAACTGGAATGACCAGCGTGTGGGCGGTGATATCATCTCATACATGAACGGTTATAAGGACCCGAGACGGGAGAAAATGTTTACTACGGTTAAGGTTACTGACCAGGAAACATGGATGGAAGTGGATGGATATGCCGGAATACGCATCGGTATTGATGTGGTCAGTAAAGATGAAATGATAGGAGCATACAGTAAGCCGATCATCACAAGCGCCAGCCCCTATATGTGGATGAATGCCGCAGAAATCACTTTCTTACGTGCCGAAGGTGCCCTGCGCGGCTGGAATATGGGAGGTGAAGCCAAAGATTTGTATAACCAAGCCATAGTTTTGTCCTTTGAACAATACGGAGCGACGGGTGCAGATGCATATATCGCAAATGCAACCGATATGCCGCAGGCATATGACGACCCCAAGTATGAATATACAGATTATGAAGGTCCGCGCAGTACTATTACTATTGCCTGGGAAGAAGGAGAAAATTATTTTGAGCGGAACCTTGAACGTATCATCACTCAAAAGTGGATTGCAAATTTCCCTTTGGGAGTGGAAGCATGGAGCGAGTACCGGCGCACGGGATATCCGCATCTGTTACCCGTAATAAAGAATAAAAGCGGTGGTGCCATTGATACCGATCACATGATACGCCGATTATGGTACCCTCCTATCGAGTACTCCGAGAATCTTTCTAATATAAAACTGGCGATAGGCATATTAGGAGGCCCTGACAACGGAGGCACACGGTTGTGGTGGGATAAGAAACCTTATGCCAATCCATGAGAAATGAATGAGTATGATTAATACGAATGAAAAATAAGAAAAAATGAAAGCAATAATATATAACATATTTACCTGCACTCTATTACTCTTAGCGTGCGTTCTGCCTACGGCATGTAGTGACTGGAACGAACCGGAGCCGGTAGATGTGAACATAAATAGTCCAAAAGACCAGAATCCGGAACTTTGGGCAAGCTACATGCAGGTATTGAATACCTACAAGCAAAGTGAGCATTATATAGCTTATACGCGATTTGACAATTCTCCGGAGAAACCTGTAAATGAAGGAAGTTACCTTCGTTCATTGCCTGACTCACTGGACATTGTTACCTTAGGTAATCCTAGTAATATCAGCGATAATGACCGTGAAGATATTCTTCTTTTGCGTGAAAAGAGTACCCGGGTAATTTACCTTGTAGATTATGCAGCTCAGGCAGCCACCTTTACTGATGCCGCAGCTTTGGGAACTTGGCTTGATAAAGTAGTCACCGCAGCCACAGAATTGAATCTGGATGGTTTTGCCTTTACAGGTGTCCGCCTATATAACGGGACAGATGCTGAAATGGCAGCCCGTAAAGAGGCTGCACAGCTTATCGTCTCTAAGCTATCCGCAGCAACGGGTGGTGGAAAGTTATTAGTATTTGAAGGTAATCCCGACTTTATAGAGTCTGCCGACCTTGAAAAGCTAAACTACATAGTGTTAAATACGGCTGACCTCACTAATGTGAGCGAACTAAATCTAATGATTGCCGGATTACCGGATAGTAATATACTGCCTCGTGAAAAAGTTCTATTATCTGCCCGTATAGATGACCAAATAGTAGACGAAAAGAATGAAAAACAAAGTGCAGTGTCTCTGATGACAGATCGTGTAGCTGCAATGGGGCCTCTTGGGGGACTTGCCATTAACAACATCGGCAGCGATTACTATAGTGCGAAGATGAATTATGAAACTACTCGTACGGCCATTCAGCAGATGAATCCGTCGAAATAAAAACGTGCGATTATGAAAAAGGAATTTATCATATATATTCTGTTCCCGCTCCTGATACTAGCGGTTGGAATATCTGCTTGCACCGAAGATACTATTTTGGCGGATGCAGGTAAATTGCCGGATGAAACGACAATGGGAAGCATTGGCAGTACGCTGCGTAGCAATTCGTCCTTCTCCGGAAAAGCAGTTATTGAACTGACGAATGACAGTGAGGATGAAATAGTTGTCGATGAAATATTCTATCAGTTAAGCCGTCCTGCGACAAGTGATGTGAAGGTAACGGTCAAATTGGAAACCGAGATGAGTATGGAGTTTGAAGCTGAGATAAAGGCAGATAATGCGAAGATTGAAGCATTTAATGAAAGTATGGCTGCAGCACATTGGAGACAAAAAACCTTGTTAAAATCAACAGTGTTCCCCAAAGGGAATGTAATCTCGGGAGAAGGCATCCTGACTATACCTGCTGGGAAAGAGAAGTCATCGAATATCAAACTTACACTTTCTACACACAATCTGCCTGCTGATTATGATGCTTACGAATTACTCTTTGCCATAGAGCAAACTAATGCGGACGGCGAAACAGAGAAGCAATATCTCAGATACAGAATCAATGCACGCCAAAAGGCAGGTGAAATACTATCGGAAGATGGTGTGAATATCGCAACATTGGATACCCGTTTTCTTTCTGTGTTCTATCTCAATACCTCCACTTATCAACCTATACTTGCTGATATTTTTATATATGTGAGAACAAATACTGAAACCCAGGAAGCGGAAGCGTACAGTATGGGGAATATTGTCAACTTACGGATAGCAACGGCAGGTTATGATAAAGAATCCGGTCGTGCCATACTAACATTGAATAATGATCTACGCTATGTATTAGAGAATGCAGCCACTTACATCCGCCCTCTTCAAGATCACGAACGCAAAGTGTGTCTGTGTATTGAAGGCGGTGGTAAAGGTTTAGGTTTCTGCAATATGAATGATACCCAAATAGCAGACTTTACCAAACAAGTAAAAGATGCAATAGAATTTTACCAGTTAGATGGTGTGAACCTTTGGGACGTAGGTAGTGGATATGATAAAGCGGGAATGCCTCCGGTGAATACCACCTCATATCCCAAACTTATCAAAAGTTTACGTGACGCAATGCCTGGTAAAATGCTAACTTTAGTAGATAAAGACGAGCCTACTGCATCCTTCTATAATCCTGCTTTATGCGAAGGTATAGAAGTGGGGAGATACATTGATTACGCATGGCATGGTTATGTTTCAGAGGAAGAAGAAGTGCAGATTATAGAACCGTGGGAAACCGAACACCCATACAGCGACTATGCTCGAAAACCCATTGCTGGACTGACAGTCGAGCGCTATGGAAGCATAAATGTGCCACTTTATCCCAAGAGTGCTGGGGGAATATTAAACGCCTCAAAGAAAAAGGCTATAATGTGGAAAAAAGAAGAAAATCGAATAAAAAACAATATTATCGTATTTGGTAGTGATATGATTAGTGATGAACAGAATCAGTATGAATATGGCATGGTAAATAGATATTTATCTTTTATTAATGCGGTAGCTGAAGATGGCCTCGACTGGGGTAAAAGTCCACGTCCTCCATTTATGGAGGGAGAGAAACTAGGAGAATACAGTTATACTGTATCTGTCACAACCTCAGAGGAACATCACAAAAAATTTAATCTAGGTTATCTATATCTCGCAAAAGATTGGTAAAACTACTGATTAGGATAAATAAAAAAGAAAAACAGAATTGAGTAATAAAAAAAACCTGTTAATACAAGAAAGGAGGATATACATTATCAGGCGTATTCCGGGAGCAATTCTGTAAATTATATAATCTTAAAAAAAACGACTATGAGTAAAAAAATCTCATCAATCTTGTTTATCATTGCAACAATGATAGCAGGAACTATTGTTACAAGCTGTAGCAATGTAGGTATGGAAGACGATGTAATGCAACAATCAGACACCCAGACTAGTACACGCGCCGTAGGTAGTAAAACACCGAAATTGACAGTCTATATCGAGACGAATGATGTTAACCCTCTCAATGCGAAGGAATATTTGTTCTCAAACACGTCAGAAGAAGTAGTGGACCATGTTATTCTATTTGCCTCTAATATTCGTGGAACAAAAGGTACAGTACAGTTGTACCACAATAACAATCAGTCTCACATCTTAAGTAACGCCAGTACTTTGATTGCACCTCTACAACAGAAAGGAATTAAAGTGTTGTTGGGATTGTTAGGTGATCATACTGGAGTAGGTTTTGCAAATTTGACTCCTGCTATGATAAGTAGTTTTGCACAACAAGTAGCGGATTGTGTTAATACTTACGGATTGGATGGTGTTGATCTTGATGACGAATATGCAGAATACGGCAAAATATCTGGTTTGCCTTCGCCAAGTAGCACAATTATGGGAAGTCTTATTACAAAGCTGCGTGAATTGATGCCTAACAAGCTGATTACAACATTCTATTATGGATATGCTGGATCTGCTACAGGTAGTCTTGATTATATGTGGCCTAACTTCGGATGTAATAAGACTTCTCCTTCTGGACTCCCAGCCAATAAATGGGCGAAGTTAACAATAAGTATTACGAATGAAGGTTATACCACACCCGATTCAGGTACGATACAAGGTTGTTCAAATAGCTATTCCGGCTATGGAGCCGTCATGATGTTCAATATGCGCGAATGGGATACGTCCTACATAATGAATGATTTTGCTTCAAGAGTATGGGGTTCAGGAAAGACCGTAAAATGGACCGGTGTATCTCATCCTAAGAACTACTAATGTAGTATACTGATTTTTGTTCGGTGCAGTACATCTACTGTATAGAATTGTATAGCACCGGATAAAATGAAATAAGGTCGGGAATGTTACTTCTCCCGGGTAATCCTCCCGGCCTTTGGCTTATGTTTTTGACTGTAAAAGTAAATCGACTATTTATGAACAAAATAATGAAAACACATCTCTTGTTTTTGGCAACATTAATATTAGGAGCTATTATTGCTAGTTGTAGTAATGAAGAAACACATGTGGCGACATCGCAGCATACGCAGCCAACCACACGAAGTATAGGTACTAAAACACCTAAACTGACTGTATATATAGAAACGAATGATGTTAATCCTCTTAATGCCAAGGAATATCATTTCTTGAACACAGAAGAAGAGGTCATTGACCATGTGATCCTTTTTGCATCTAATATTCGTGGAAATGCCAAAAAGGCGTGGCTCTATCATAATCCTAATCAAACTTATATACTGAATAATATAGATTCATTGGTACGACCGTTACAACAAAAGGGAATAAAAGTATTGCTCGGTTTGATCGGTGACCATACAGGGGTTAGTTTCGCAAATCTTACTCCTCCCATGATACACAATTTTGCAAAAGAGGTGGCTGACTGTGTTACTAGTTATGGATTAGACGGTGTGGATATTGGCAGTGAGTATGGACAATATGGTAGAATATCTGGTTTGCCTAATGCAAGTGCCACTATTTTGGGAAATTTTATTGCCCAGCTACGCCAGTTACTTCCAGATAAAATGGTTACTGCATTTCGTTATGGGTATCTTGTTAATTTGAGTTTTACAGCCATGAACAATTTTGACTATATGTGGCCTAACTTTGGGTGTACAATTACCCCTCCGACAGAGTTTCCTAAAAATAAATGGGCCAGTTTAACGATACATATTACAAACGAAGGATATACTACTCCCAGTTCAACCGGAATACAGAGCTGCGCAAACAGATATTCTGGCTATGGTGCCATTATGATGTTCAATATGAGAGAATGGGATACTTCATACATAATGAACGATTTTGCTCCAAGAATTTGGGGAGAAGGCGCAACAGTTTGCTGGACTGGAATTTCACATGCTAAAGCCTATTAATGTAAGACAATTTCATTAGGCATCTAAAAATCTAATATACAATTAACTTGATAATTCAAAAAATATCATGAAATCAAAAAATACAAAACGAGGCATTCTAACATTCGTCTCTTTCTTAAGTTTAGCCGTAGTTGTCCTTCTATCGGTAACGGCATGTGACAACAAAGATTATAGCAAAGACTCTCCTTTTGACAACACTGTATACATAGATGCTGCAAAAGTGAAAGATGTAGCCAATTTTACATTTAATAATCTCAAAGAGACAGGACAGCAAGAACTTTCTGCTGAACTGGCGTATCCTGCCGAACAAGATATCGATGTCAACTTTCAGGCAGATCCTTCATTAATCAATAACTATAATGCACGGCTCGGTACTAACTATGCAATGCTCGACGCTAAGTATTATAAGTTTTCGACACAACAAGTCGTTATCCCCAAAGGGGATGTAAATTCAGAGGTTGTAAAAATTGATTTTTCAGACCTCACTAATCTGGATATTGACACCAACTTCTTGTTACCTGTCACTATTCAGCAAGCATCAGGAGGCATGGGAGTGCTGGAGGGGTCAAAAACCATATGCTACATAGTACGCCGATCCAGTGCGATAACCACAGCAGTAAGCCTTTCAAACAACTACTTTGAAGTTCCCGGATTCGATAAAGACAGCCCTACGGCCGACGTGGTAAATGGTCTAACACAACTGACATTCGAAGCTATTATCCGAGTGAATAGATTCGATCCTAAAAATGAGATTTCTACTATTATGGGTATAGAGCAATACTGTTTGTTCCGCCTGGGTGACTCGGGGTTCCCTAAACAACAATTGCAGTTTGCCGCCAACGAGATTAAGTTTCCCAAGGCAGACGAGGGAAAAATATTACAACCAGGAGAATGGTATCATGTAGCAGTAACATTTGATACAGAAGCAAAGACTGCTGCGATATACGTAGATGGCAAATTACAAAGCACCATTGAGGATTACGGAACTGGTGAAGCTATCAACTTGGGTAAGCAGACCAAAGGAAAGGATTTTATGTTCAAGATAGGACACTCTTACGGAGAACCAGACGATATGACCCGCCAATTAGACGGCGAGATTTGCGAAGTACGCATATGGAACGTGGTTCGATCACAAGAGGAAATATACAAAAACATGTATGATGTTGATCCCAAATCTGAAGGCTTGAAAGCTTATTGGAAATTCAACGAAGGTAAAGGGAATAACATAGCGAAAGATTTCACCGGGAATGGTAATGATGCTGTTGCCTATACTAATGCTGTCTGGCCGGATGGAATTGAAGTAACTCAAAAGAATAAAGAATAACACCTCACAATGAGGTAACTTAAAATACTTAGAATTTATAAAATCACCTTTGGTATGCTATGTATCAAAGGTGATTTTACAAGTATTACAAGGAATAAACTTCTTTGAGTTGGGCAATGCAAAATAACAAGCGCTACACACTTGTTCGATCCATGTATGAATTTCATATCAAACTCTCATGAAAAAGTAAATTAAATGCTTTTTATTTCCATTTTTTTTGTAAATTGCGCACAATAAAAAATATTGCATTCCTTATTTCTTAGGAATAAGGAAAAGCAAAACGACTTTTTGGAGCATAGGACTCTAAAAAAACACTTTTGTTGAGTGGATTTTATAGGCTGTTCTGTAAAGGCAGTTTATCAATATTACAGACGAAAGTCGCTCAAGACTATGTAAGGTTGAGAGCTTGAAACTCAAAACTATGAAAATTATAATTCAGTATTCAATTGCCGATTGCCGGCATGTGCAAACCGAAACAAACGGAATGCTGACCTATTGGTATAGGACAAGCCATAAGCCAACATTATGTTTCCTACGAAACTCCGGATGCTACAATGGTATTATGTGCAGTACATCCGGGTGTTATTACAGTGCCAACAGGGCAATCAAGATAAATGGGTGGCATCGCTTTGTGAAAGAACAAGCTAAGAAAGGCATCTTTTTCCAACTTTCCCACCGACTTTTATACCTGAGTCGCACTTATGCAACTACTATATATGAAATATGTTTTGATGTATCCTTACTAGAAGAATCAGATATCTTATATATTCTTGATGAACTGTCAAAACTGAAAATCAGAATCTCCAAGTCTTTCGAAGAAATAGGGAACGATTATCTCACAAAAGATTATATAGAACGGGATTATCTCACTACATTGGTTAAAGCTAAGCGACAAATCACCAATCACTATGCGAGTATTACCACTAAGAAAGCTACTTTATTGGATTGTGGTGAGGATATATATAAGAAAATTAAATGTTTTGCACCACAATTTTTTATCCTCTTAGATAAGAGTGAGTACATGCACTTCCAGCAAAGAAATATCGAAATGGGCGTAGACGGAAAGGAAGAAATTATCATGCTAAACAGAAATGACAAGAAAGGTCTAAATTATGAAGGGTACATTTTCATTAACACAAAATGGAAGAAATCGGGTATCAATGCGTACTCGAATTTTAGCGAAGCTCTTTCTATAAAAGCTACATTGGATGAAGTGCTATGCCAAATTGATGAAGGAATTATCAGCCCCTCACAACGATCTTATGAAGCTGAACGTCTGCAAGGCTTCTTAAGAAACTGCCTGAATTACTTCAGGAATGAAAAGAGATTTATTTCTAATCCGCAACTGAAGGATATAATATATGCCAACCCAGTATTAGACAGGAATCTCGATTTCGAAAATTTAAAAAACCAAATAAAGGAAGTTATAAACATCCGCCCCTCTTTATTCAGATTAGTCGAATCTTACTTAAATGATATTGAAATTATGGCAAAAAAACAAGGAAATACTATTACTATCAACAACTACTCGACAGGCGCAGTTTCAGTAGGTGACAATAATCATATTGTGACTAATATTGGTTTACAAAGCCTTGACAATGAAATAGATAAGTTGATAAAGCAATTACAAGACAACAATGATGTCCGTTTGGAAGAGATCAAAGCAGATATTGATGCCATGAAAGCCGCACTCTTGAACAAAGATGAAAAAAAGGCGCAGGCACGCTATGAAAAGATAAAAACCTACGGTGGTCTCATATTGGATTTTGCGAAAACAATAGCGTCATATCTTCCATTAATTTAATTACCTGGATGCGAAAGACGGATGTCCGTTTTAAACATCCTATATATTCAAAACCTGCACATTGACAAAATCTATTTCATTCTATTTTTTTAGTCTTATAGTGCTCTAAAGTGTAGTATCACTTCTCTGGCGAAATAATTTATGCATGTTTTATCCAAAATTATGCAATGAATTTTGGATTTCTCAAAATTTATGCTCACCTTTGTAATGCATTACAATACATTTTAATTGTTTCATAGTTTTAGGAGACCATTAGTTGTCATCACGCTACGGTTTTTATACCATGTAGTATATGATAATACGGTTCTGTGTATCTCGTGTGGTAGGTTAATTACCCCACTTAGATCCTAAGGCTTCGGCAATAGTATTGTAATGCAGCGGGTTACCAGAGCCGTATCTTTTAAAAAATATAATTGTGTATTTAAATAAGTGAACCTATCACAGGGTTCACTTTATTTTTTTTATAAAGGTTTGTAATAACTCAAAATATATTTTTCAATAACTGATACGTGAAAATCTACGCTTCAGCAATCTCTTAGAGGTTAATTCATCTTGGAAGTTTTATCCTCGCATTATCTACGTCTTTCTCACTAATAACACTTTTTTATAGAAATCACATAGAAAAATTTGTGAGTAAAAAATCACGGAATAATTGGTATTATCGGAAAATATAATTATCTTTGTAATGCATTACAAATCTATTCTGCCGGTTGAGAGCCAAAGTGCCCTTAGTCGTTACGACTACGAACATGCATTTTACGTGTTCGTAGTTTTGTGATATTACGGTTCTACTCCTGTGCGGAAGGTTAATGCCCCGCAATACACTTGGGCTTCGGCGTATGGATGTAATGCAACAGGTCGGTGGAGCCGTTTTTTTATATTAGCTTTCAAACAATCGTTATCACGTCTTACAATATTCCTATTTATTTACATCAAAAGCCTAAAACAGCCTATATTCAAGCAACTCTTAAATATCGGTTTAAAAGAACTTATAAGCCAAAATCAATAGTTGTTACACACTAATAATGTTCGCATTAAACCTCTTGTGGAATTTATTGATTTATGAGTAAATAAAAATACAATTTAGATTGGATTTATCGAGAAAAATGTGCATATTTGTACCGCATTACAATACCAGCTGAAGACCATAGTGTATCTACGGTCGGAAGACGACTACGAGCATATTTTTTGATATGTTCGTAGTTTCGTGATAATATTGGTCTTGCTCCTGTGCGGAAGGTTAATGCCCCCGCTGTACACTAGGCTTCGGCGATAGATATGTAATGCGACAGGTCAGCAGGACCTTCTTTTTATCTCTAATTGAGATTTAGCCGTAGACGGCTACGAGCATGTATTTTGTATACGCCTATCCCCTATAAAGAATTATCTAATATTTACATTCATACAGTCTATTTTAGCCAATATATACATTACACATCAAGTATATATATGCTTTTTCTCCTTCTTTGTTCAATTCAAATTGTATTTTATCTTCACGTGCAAGCCAACCTATAGCAGATGCTAACTCTAACTCATCAAGTTTGGTTGCCTCTTTTATTTCTTTAAATTCCCATTTTCGGTTCTCATTATTCAGCAATCTCCAAACGATTCCTGCATTTTCTCCAATAATATGTTTGTCCATAATTATCTGCTTTGTTGTTTGTTCAATCAGTTACTATTTATGGTCCAAAAGTAGAATAAAAATCAATATATTATAATTTGTTAAATTTCCTTTTACTGCAAATTAACACAACTCTTATTCTTCTCTTTCATTCATATAGTTAAACAAGGTATAGTTGAATAGGGAAGGTTGCTGGAACTGCTAATAGAAGGAAATGGAAAGATTGTTGATAAAGAGTAATACCACTCAAATCGACTCCAATAGTGTGACAGAGGTGTATCAACAATGCAGCATAGTATGACAAGTAAACCATGATGTCGGCATTTCCCCCATGGCATAGACACTGGCAAACAATTGTGATCAGAGATATGTTCATCGGAGTTTTCATTTGCCGTATTTCAGCAATTGTTATTCAGTATCAGTCCCCAGAAACGGAAACTGATACTGCTACAATATTCAATAGGATTGGCTATTCCTGAGAAGTTGCCGTAAATATCTTTTCGTCACCACCTTTTAGCCAATTATTTGGGCCGAATGAGAACTTCATTACAGGGCCATTAACTTTCTCTCCATCCACCTTTATCCGTTGTAATTTTATATAACTACACAACCATTCTGAACCAGCGTACATACCATCGCTTCTTACACGAATTTTATGAATATCTCCATAATCTTCATTCACATAGAAGTCTCCTTCGTCCAAATGGTTACGTTCAAAAGCATTTCCTTTGAAAATGGAGTTAATACGAATTTCGTCCGAAGTGCCATGCTCACCATAGAGTACGATAAAAATGTTGGAATCGGTACCAGCCATATGCTGGTCAGTCGTATCGACTATTATATGATATTGCGTTTTCATACTTTTTTGATTTTAAATTGTTTATTAATGGGATAATATTCTTCTCCAAATCTCCACTATTTTATTCCTCCTTCCTTTCGTAGTGAACAAGATTAGACTTCTTTATTTATGGTTTCCCGTTTTCTCAAAGAGTTTGCAATTTCTTCCGCAGTTTGATCCGGTTGTTTCCCTCGTCGAGATAAAACTCGAAATTACCTTCGTAGTCCATAGTTGTCTGATGTACCGCCCGTCTTCAAAGCTGCAAGCAATGTCTCGGCAGTAGTTACGCCACCCGTCGCCCACCTTCGTTCAGGGTCAGTTCGATAGGGTATTGCACACCACTTTCCAATTCCTTTCCTTGCGTACCTTTTACAATGTGCTCGGTCGTTTTACCATTTACGGTGATGGCGAGTTGCAATCCAATCCCCAAGTCTTGCGGAGGAATAACAGCATAGAATGTATTGCCTACTCTTTTAGGGGTTATATAACCAACACCGTGACCTGTATCTATTCCATCTCCATCAGGCCTCATAGTATAGCCAATATTGACCGCCTTGATAACGACCGATGCATCGGCAGCAGCTTTACCCAGTAATGTGATTTTAAGACAGGCCATCTTGTGCACAAAGTTAAGTTCTACTATACCGTCCTGTGGCTTTGCTGCATATTCTTTCATGGCGAACAACAGGTCGGACTCTTCGTAATTTCCAGATTGGCTTTGATCTGTTTGTACGGTGTAATTAACAGTTCCTTTCCTGTAAGGATAACAGGCTGTAAAGCGAAGCGGTTTTTCTTGGGATATCTCAGCGTAGTTGCCCCATGTCGTAGTACAACCTGACCAGGAACCGTTACTGTAAGTGAGACTTTGTAAAGGTTCGGCTGTGGTGTTTTCTTTCATCCATTTGACCGATAGTCCTATTACGTCACCATTCTCGAAAGATCCTTTCCCGGTATCGTCGTTAATAGTTGCCCTTGTGCCGGGCGCCCCGTCCTCCACCGTGAAATCTCCTACGGTGGCGGCGATTCGTATTTTGTCACTGTCGCCGCCGGGTATTGTTCCTTCCGCCGGGAGTTCCTCCTTGCTGCAGGCTGCCAAAGCGAGAACTATCGGCAAGACCAGACTGATTATTCGAAATGTCTTCATATTCTTTTCTTATTTTATGTCCCTTATAATTTTATTCTACAACTGGCGGTAAACTCATTACAGCAGTTGTATAGCTGCTAATTGAGTGATACAACTACCGGAAGACAACAGTGCGTAAAGCGCTGATGTCATCCGTAGTTTAGAAATAGAGTTATATCCACCATGCACGGGGGTAGACACCACTGGAAGTCTTCTCCCGTTCGGAGGTGAACTCCAGCCTCGAAGTTTAACTTCGGCAAATACCTGTTCGTTATTAAATATCGGCATTAGCAGGAAGAACGGTTATTTGCAGTTCAAACTCGTTTTCAGTACCACCACATGCCTTGATGAACAATTTGACAGAGATGGCGGCTTTCTCCTCGCCTTCGCATGGTATTTCTATCTCCTGTCCGGCTGTGCTGGCAAGGCCTGCCCACCAGTTATTGCGGCTACGGGCATTATGTCCTTGTCCAAAAGTATATCCGCCGTAAGTATAGGTATGACCGCCATAATCAAAACTTATTTCACCCGTGAATGCAAAGTTCAGGTTGTCCGGTTCAGCATCGCAGGTATCGCACCCTGCCATACCCGCTGCAGAATGTTCAATGAACCATTCTGCCACATCGGATGAGCCTTTGCGTCCGGCTTCTACTACAAAGGTAAGCAGATTGTTTTTCGAACTAGAGGCATGGAACGAATTCCAAGGTTGATCCGTGGTAATCTTTTTCTCTTTCAGCACGTAGCCCACATTGCTGATTCCTTCCCCTTTAACCCAAATATGGGCGGCATTAGTATGTGAGTCCGCAAAGCGTGGAGAAGGAGAAGATACAAGGTCGCTATAAGTCATATTTTCCATCAGTACGCCCACGGCAATACCAGCATTGTAACCGGCAGTGTAGTTCTGTGCCTCGTCCACGTCATCGTCGAAGTGGAGGTAGCGGTCGGTAATGGGTGAAACAAACAGTACAGGATACCGATGCTTTCCTCCGGCGGCTTCTGCGGCAGACATCTTCACTATTCCGTGTGTGGTCTCTATCGAAGCGGCAACCAAGTCAGGATTTTCTTTCTTGAATGCTTCGTATGCGGCAGGGTCGGCTTTGGCATAAGCATCATAATGGACGATGTTTATTACACCGATTGATGTAAACTCCCTGGATGCGGCACAACATAGGGCATGGCGTGATGCACCTACATGTTTCGGGCACACGAGCAGTTTGTTGATGGATGGCGTACATTGTTGAATCAAACGGTAAATCTGCCATTGCACGAATGACTCCGCCAGCGGTTGAGCTTCGAGGTTGCTGGGCGAGGTAGGGTCATACTGCTTTGCATCGAGTTGGTAGAACATTTCACCCATCAGCACAGAACCGTTGAGAGATGTGTCCTCGGGCTGAACATCCGGGGTCGATTCTGCTGTGCTGACGCTTATGATAAGGTGTGGATTGTCTGTCCGGATGTATTCGGGCAATACACGGAATTTCTCCTGCGAGTTCGAGCCGCTTGTACCGTTGTCCATCAAATCCTCGATACACCACACATTGAAGTAGTTGCCATTGATGAAATATTCCAGACGGGGCACACCGGGCTTTTTTCCATCCATGTTTTCTTTTTTCACCGGTGAAGGCAAGCCTTTGCTTTCGAGCCATTGCAGAGCGTCGATGAACGGTTCCACTTCGAATTTCTTGTTGACGAAGATGTCCACCATGTTGGGTAATACGATATTCTTGTTCATAATCATTTATATTATTATTTTTTGTTTATTATTCGGACTGAGTCTCAATACACCGCCAAAATTCGACTTTGAGAATGGCGGGGTTATTCTTATTCAAACGCAATGCCCTTCCAAGTATTCCCCAGCCAAGTGGTCGCGTCTGTCACCGTGGGCGAACCTTTGCCGGTCTGCTTCTTGTCGGCGTTTAGCACGAGGGCACAATTACTGTACTTGAAGTCTGAAGATGACGGTGCCCCAAAAGTTCCCTCATTTATGACCTCACCAGCAACGTTAACTAATGAGCCTGCTGCAGTCAGTTTTAGATTGGTAAGGAGTGAGCAATCAGCCACAATGCTATAACCAAAGGTTTTGGCATTGGGTAGCGAGAGGGTGGTTAATTTGGTGCAATCTGGAAACAAAAAACTACCAATAGTAGTGGCGGGCAATTCTATTTCTACCAGCTCAATACAACCTTTAAAGGCTTGTTCACCAATAGTCGCAAGGGAAGGTAGTTCTACTTCGGTCAATTTCTCGCATCTTTCAAACGCTTGTTTGCCTACCGTTGTCACTTTACCGAGATTTATGCTCTCCAAGCCCGTATTAAAGAATGCATTTTCGTTGATTTACGTCAGTTCAGGCATCTTTACGATTTTGAGTGCCGTACAGCCTGCGAATGAGAGGTACCCCGTATTGGTCAGTAAAGGGGCTTCGACAGAAACCAGTGATTGACAGCTGGCAAACGAACCGGCATTACCTGAGTTACCATCTGTAATTCCTTCGCTAATCGAAGTAGCTTGGGGAAGAGAGAGGGCAACCAACCCGGCACGCCAGAAGGCTCCTTCGTAAATGGTGGTGACTTCGGACATATCGACTTCTTCCAAAGCCGAACAGTCCATGAAAGCCCTCTTACCGATGTGTGTGACATTCTTCAGATTAATCTCGGAGAGCAATGAGCAATAGCTGAAAGCATTAGTCCCTATGGCTTTCACCTGTTCGGGCAGGATTACCGTCTTCAAGTCGGAACAAGATAAAAAGGCGTATTCAGGCACTCCTATCACGGTTTTGGTGGGATTTGCACTTCCGTCTATGTCTACGGGCTCCCAATCCGTCACGCCGGAAAGGTCTAACTTTGTCACCGCGGTATTATAAAATGGATTCACAGAGAGGTTTGCGCCTGACAACCCTAAATTGGCAATGGGGCCTGTCAACGTAAACTCGGTGATGCCCGCATCGAAAGCGGCTTTAATGGCGGCTTTCACTTCTTCGGCGGTCTTGCCGATCATGTTAATGTTGCCGTCAGCAGGCGTATCTCCGCCTATCACTACATCGTCCGTAATCGTTCCGCCATTGCCCCAACCGGAGATGTCGGAACCGGAGAGTTCCACCTCGGTCTGTCCCGTCTGCTGATTCTTTTTCAGCGTGAGGTTGAGGGTGAGCTGCTTGCCGCTTTCGAGGCGGGTGGGATGGTCGGGATTGCTGCTGTTCAGGTTGTCAGGTACATTATAACACCACATATCCTCGCCAACCATTATCCTGAGCCATTCCGCACCTGCCCTCAGGTCTTGGGGTGCCACTTTCCAGTCGGCATTGCCACTACTTGCGTTGGTAAGTTGTATCAAGCTCCCATGCCGGCCATAGTTGACCTCACCGGTCAACAGGTTAACCTCCACGTCGCCATACATCGTATAATCGCCATTCTTTCCCGCGGAATTTATCAAGGCAGTGGTCAAATCCGTGCCGGTCATGCCTTCTCCCGCGGTCAGGTTGATGATGAGCCGGTGCATCAGATGCTTGAATGTCAGTGTCACCGTCCCGCCTTTGCTTGCTGTGGCAGTGGCGTGGAGCAGGTCGTCTGTCTTGTTCCACTCTAAAGGTGTATGCATATATGCCGCAGGATTGGCAATGGCTTCCGTGATGCGCGGATAATGTGCGGAGAAGGTGACGGGGGATGTTTCACTCAGGTCTTCCCAATAGAGCGGGGAGCTGTTGTCAGCCTTGTAAGCGATGTTTTCGTTACTGTATGCCGGGGATGTGGCATCTCCCGTAAAAGTGTACATGCCCCATTCGTCAGCAGGGTCGAACGAGCCTTTGCCTTCGGCATCAAGCTGCGGTGCGCGTGTCTGCACTCCCTCTATTTGAGCAGTGAGGTGTACTGCGCCTTCGGGTAGCGTATTGTTCCGCATTTCGTCTTCATTGGTACATGCCGTCAGGGCCAGCGTAGCAAGCCCGAGGGCGGTGATAAGTTTCATTGCTTTCATATCTTTTTCGTTTTATTGGTCGTTTATAGATTTTAGAAATGGCTTAGGCATTTGACTGCAAATACAGGCCAACCATATCGTCTTTTGTTAATCTCCTTATGACATCCCCGTTTATTGTGGCGCGACACTTATATTCCGCAACCTCCTGTAAGCGTGATGCACACATCGTTATAGTCATTATCCGTCGAGTCTTCCATATAGATACTTTTATGCAGGAGCACACCTTTCGGCCCGACTGTTGTCCATGTGTCTATCTTGACATCTATCCTATGAGCCAATGAAGATGAAATATCTATATAAAGGTCTTTTCCCATAAATAGCGCTTGCCCCTGGGCCAGTGTAATCAAATTGTCGTTACCCGTCTTCTTTTTAATGGCGCAGGCATAACTTTTTCCCGTATCATCATAAATATGAGTGATGGAGTCATAACAAGCACTGGCGGATATGTCCCATTGGATAGTTGTACCGGTTACGAACCCACTCAGCAGATAGGTCCTTTTCCGGGGGGTCGAGTCAAGAGGCTCTACAATGTTCCACATCCCATTGAATGTATCAAAAAATTGGTATAAGGAGGTAAGACTCGCCCCACCGTCTGTCTTTGTACCCGGGCAATCGTCCGGATGCAAGGTAAGCATACGCAACCGGAAATCCTCCGCGAACGCTTCCACGCCGGCAAAGGTGATGACGTTTTTCTCCGCCAACTCTTTATCTTCGGTTTTATCTTTATGATGCAGCACGCCGTTCACCAAATGCAGTTCATGGGTCTGATTCGTATCGTCAAAATGAACATACAGCAACAGGTTAGCCTTTCCGGCTTCCACACCGTTCACCAAGGTGGCGAAATATTCGAATATATACTCAGGAGTCAGTGTTTTCAACGTAGCAGTCGCCTGAGTGATAAACTCTTTATTGGTACGAGGCAGTACTCCCATCGGTTCGCCGCGCAATTCGAACGCTGCGCTCAGAAAGATGTTACGCCACGTGCCACTTTCGAACGAATAAGCCAGTTGTTCCAGTGCATCGGCCTGCAAGTAACGGGCTTGCATATTTTCAGGATCATTGAATACCACCTGCCGCGTCAGCTCCACCGTCCAGCGGTAGTCGGCCTTCTTGAAATATTCCATCGCTTTTCGCAACACGGCATCGGCTCCTCCCATATCGGCTACGAAACGCAGGGCCACCTCTTTGTCGGGATACTTGAAATAATTGGCCGGGTTGCCGTCCCACCAGCCGATATAGCGCTGTACAACTGCCTTCACATCGTGGTTCACCGTTCCGTAGTAGCCTCGGTTGTAGAACTCGCAGTTCAGGCTGTCAGGCAGGGTGAACGTTTCAGCTATTTCTTCCATATTCATACCCTTATTGAGCAGGCGGATTACCTGATCGTTGAAGTAGAGGTAGAGGTCGCGCTGCTTTTCCATCAGGGCGATACATTCGGCGTTTCCCCAGGTGGGCCAGTGATGGTTGCCAATGAGGCACTCCATATTTCCGAATAGGCGGATCGCATCGTCAATGGCTTTGCCAAACGCTTTAGGGTCGCGTACCTTTGCTCCGCGCGACGTCAGCAGGTTATGCAGAGTATGGGTTACATTCTCACCCGGACAAAGCGCCCGGTATTTTTTTATATATACATGAAACTCTGCCGGAGCTTCCGTACCCGGCACATCCTGAAACTGCATTTCCAATCCGTCAATATAGAGTGTCACAAGCTCTTTGTCCCCCGGTTTCACCTCAAACGAAGGTGACAACAATGCCCCTGTACCGGTGCTGATGGTTTTTCCCAACCCGGAGCCGACATGCCCTTTTTCGTCTTTAGGCAGGGCGCTTCCGTACATGTAGACGGCACGGCGACTCATGCAATTGCCCAGATACAGATTTTCGGAAATCGCCTCGTTGTAGAAACCGTTGGGAGCCACTACCAGTACCTTTCCTGCGGGAATGCCCCTTTTAGTTTCAAAATCGGCTTGTGCCACTCCGCGCAGGATGCCGGTTGCGTCAATGATACCTTCCACGCCTTTGTAGTGGTCCACATGGCTATGGGTGATGATAATGGCAGATATCAGGGCGTTGGCATCCACTTGTTCGCAAAAGCATTTCCATCCTGCGGCGGCCGTCTCATTGCTGGTCAATGGGTCGATCACGACCCATCCGGTATCTCCTTTGACAATGGTCATCGTAGCCAGGTCGTAACTGCGTATCTGATAGATATTGCCGGTCCTGCCACCCTTTTCCGCTTTGGGGTGTACCTGGAATAATCCGTTTTTGTTGTTCAGCCTTTCCATACGCCATAGCACGGGATTGACTGTTGGGGGCGCTTCGCTATCATCCATAAAGGCATTGTAATCATTCATGCCCCACACTGTCGTGTTGCCCGAAGTTATAGGATGCGACAATGCCGTTCCTCCCACATAACCGCAAGTGGCGTTTTTCTCGTCCGTCGTATCGTCCAAATGTAGGATACCTGGCGGAGGATAATAGAAGCATTTATCTATTTTATCCTTGCGGATGGCAGAAAAGGAATCTATGTTTCCCGCTGCTGTATGGTTTGTTTTATTTTCGGAGATTGCCATAATATTATTATTTTTATAGGGGAAGAATTATCATTGTTGTATAATATCTCCATTCACAGTTCCCTGTATGCCCCACGCTTGTATGCTGGTGGTCACTTCAATGCCTGCGCGTGCCAGGCGGATGTTGAAGACGGTTTTCTTCCCGGTTTCAAAAGTGCGGTCAGTTTCTATGTCCCAGGTAAAAATGGAGTTGTTCTTCATTGTGAAGGTCAGCGTCCGTCCCGTCAGTCCCTCTTGCGGCAGGATGATGGCGGATGCCTTCCGCCCGTTGGCGGCAGTGTTCAGGGTGATGGTGCCGGTTTCGCTGCCAGAAGTCAGTTTGTCAGTCAGCAGTTCAAAGTCTGCTTTCAGCGGCTGGTTGCTCAAGGTGATGGCCAGCCCCGCAAGGTCGGCATTGGTGAATCCGTCACCTGCTTCCACATTCACTTCCACACGGCTCAGACGATGCCCGAAGATGAAAACGACGGCGGTGTGGTCTTTGTCCAATGGTTCGTCGGCAGTGCTCGCTATGCGGGCGGTCATCAGGTCGATGGAGGCCGGAGAGCTCTGGGTAGTAATATCAGCTTTATAGATATCGTCGGTCAAACCGGCAGTGTATGGATAGTAGGCCACGAAGTCCACTTTCCGGGTTCCGTCCACAGGAAAGTAGATAGTCTGGTCGGCGGCGGCCGGAGAGAATTTGCCGTCGGCTGCCGGAGTGAGATACTTCCGGTTGGCAGCGGCTTCAGAAATATTTGTCGTTCCGGCATCAAGCATATAAATGCCGATGGCATCGTCAGGGTCCCAAGTACTGAGGGATGCACGGGTCAGGCTGATATCGGCACTGAAGGTTGCCGGAGTGCGGCCGTTGTCCGTTCCGGTTTCGTTCTCGTCATTATTGCACGAGGCGAACAGTAGTAATGCCAGTGCGAAGGGAAATAAAATCTTTTTCATAAGCTATTGTTTTATTCAGTATTTCAGTTAATGGTAATGTCTTTCTCTTCCTGCACCTGCCAGTCGGTGATGGTAGATGTGCCCGGTTGGATGGCAGTCGGGGTTTTCAGCGTACCGCTCACTTCGAGTGCCGTATGGCTGTCGTTGAAGTGGGCGAGCTGTTCCGTGAGGTCGCTTTCGATGGTTTGGGTGAGTCCGTCGGTGAAGGTCAGCAGCAGTGTCAGCCGTTGCGTGCCGGTCATGCCCAACAGGTTCAGCGATGCGGTGATTTCGGCTCCGCTCCGTGTGAAAGCGGGAATGACGGAGCCTGCTCCCGACAGTTCACCGGTAGCAAGCCGGATGCTGCCCGCCACACCGGAGAGTGTACCCGACAAGGAAGCGATGCGTTCCGGGGCGCCATCGGTCACGGTCAGGCGGAACAGGAGGCGGCGTGTCCGCTGCACCACGGGAATTACACAGCCCAAAGTGTCATCGGCTACGGCGGTAAATTCAGCCGCACCCGTGAAGAGTGCTCCCGGTGTGGGCAGCAAGGTGTTGCCGTCGGTGGCTTTGTTTACTGTGGCATCATCGGTGGTGATGCTGAAGCCGTCTGGACTGTTGTACATCAGTGCACTGTATGCACCGGGCAGGAGCAGCGGCAAGGTGCCGGGTGTAGCGGCGTCGACTTCAACCGTAACGTTTTCCGTTCCACGCAGATTGATTGAGAAACTTCCGGGTTTCACCGCGCCTTCTTCCGTTGCCGTCCAGTCAATGGACAAGGCTACTGCTCCCTTGTCGGGATGCGGAGTATTATGCAGGTCGTCCTTCACACAGGAAGCGAGCCAAAGCAGGCTGATTGCGCCATACATTATTAAATACACTTTATTGTTCTTCATTCTGTGTCCCTCCTTGCGTTAAAAAATTGTCCATATTAAGCTGATTCCGGCGTGGTTCACGCCCCAGTAGTTCTTATCCGCCTTACCGTGTTTCACATTCACACCGTCGATAACCGTGTATTTGTCATACTCCGCATGAGTGCAGCCGATACCCAACGAAAAATCAAGGTTCAACGCACGGTTCAGTTTCAGAAGATAACCACCCGTTATGCCTCCGCCCATCAGGTTGCCCTGTTTGCCGGTATCGGAAAGTTTGTAATTGAATTCTCCCACGTGATACATCACGCCGAGGTAACCCCGCTTCTGTGTGCCTATATAATAGCGTACCTCCGGTGATATTTCCCAAAGGGCATAACGGCGGTTCTTATCATCCCAACTCCATGAAGTCCATGTGCCGTTAAGCAGGAGGCTCCATGTAGGACTGATACGCCATTCAATGCCGAGATCCGGGGTAAGGGTTGCCCAGCGCAGCAGGTTGGCTCGCAGGGAGAGAGTGCCGGAATCGTTTCCGGTGGAAAGTTGCGTAGGCATGGTTTCGGTTTGTCGGGAGTCATGACGTTGTGTAGGTTCCACAGGTTTATCCGCTGTTAACGGTTTGTCACAATCCTGAATTTCCGGCTTTATGTCAGCTTTCTCTTTGACAATGCTCTCTCTGCCTTCGGAAGACACGGCTTGCTGCTGTTCTGTTTGCTCCCTGTGTAATATCGGTAATGTGACGATTACCACATTCTTCATACCATTCCATTCACCTGCATTATTAGTCGTCATGAAATGTTCTTCCTGCATTCCCTTACGGGCAATAAGCTCGGACTTCACCCGGTTGCAGCGTATCATCGAAAGCTTCCTGGTCTTGCTGTAACCATCCACCTTGACACTTCCTGCATCCAGTTCAGCCGGATTAATCATTTTGCACAATGAATCGAGCGCCATTCCGTTACCGTTCCACGGAATGTAGAACATATCTTCACCCTCTACAAAGCGGAGTACCACCCGGGGAGTTTTATCCGGCCCCTGCGCAAATATTGGCAGGGCAACAAGGATAAGTAGTGTGCATAAAAGCACAGTTTTCCATGTATTCATAATTAATTATTCAAGTATTTATATAAGAAGCCTTACGGCTGTTTTTTTATCAGAATATAAAAAAGAAAGTCTTAGAAATATCATTTGTGCCTTGCTAAAGTATTATATTGAACAGTTTTCACCAAATAAAATCAATTGTCATTTGTTTAAATGCACAAAAAACAATTTTAAGAAGTTGTTTAGAAGGGTAAATGCACAAAAAAACAATTTTTCGATGCACAAAAAACAATTTTAAGACAACGCAGTATTACTGACAAAAATCATAAAACGATAGAGAAAAGGGGGGGAATGTCATTTCCCCAAAGGATTCACTTCAGGATTCAAAGATGTTTCCGATCCTGACTTGATACGCACTTGCATACAATATTCTTTTGGAGTGATCCCTACTATCTTTTTGAAATCCCGGCAGAAATTTCCGTTGTTGGCATAACCTATCATTTTGGTCATATCCGTTATGGGAATACTGGGACATTTATTCCAAAGAATGCATGCTTCATGTATACGTAACTCGTTACGCCAAGTGCTGAACCATATGCCGTAATGCTCGTTCATATACCGACGAAGAAAGGATTTGGTTGTACCCAACGATGCCACTACGGCTTCAGAAGGAACATCTTTCTGACAAAATTCCTTCAGGTCTATATATTGCTGGAGCCTTTCATGCAACATCCGTTCCTTTTTTGTAGTGAATTCTACCTGATCTTTTTCGCTCTCTTCTTCAGCATTATTGTCCGTATTAACTTCTGTGTTTATACTAACTGCCTCCGGTAGGCCCGCTTCGGTCTGTTGCTCCTGCATGGTTGCGGATATAACCGGAATCGCAAATTTCATCATGCGGTAGTAATTGACAAACCACATCACCATAAAGCTATAAAAAAGGACATACAGTGGAACAAAGAATTTGTATAAGCTCGGGTAAAATATGATGGACATCGCCATGACTCCAATAGCCAAAGCGGTATAAAAGCCTATCTTCACCCACCGCAGACGGCTTTCCTCGTCATCATCATAGTAATCATCCACCTCCTGTACAGTTTTCCGATAGGCCAATGTGAACTTTCGCGTATAGAAAGTCATCTGTATAACATAGGCGGTGATCCCTGTGTAAAAGAACCACGAATAATAATCAGTAAAGCAAAATAAGGCAATAAACAAGACAATACCCGCCACAGTGATAACCACCGCCTGCCTGAACACGGTTCTCCACAGGACCTCGCCCGGGCGTATAAAGACCAGCATGGACATGGTAAAGAGAAGTGCCTGGAATGATGCCACAAAAAGAGTGCTAGTAGGTTCGACAAAGCGGTCATATCCCGTCAGACAACACACCAGACTAAGAAGAGCCAATATGAAATAGGATGGTACAAGAATACTACGGGCTTTCCGCAACTTATCTAATCCATTCTTCGGCAATATCGTGGTAGCCAACATGACGCCCAGTATCGCAATTATGAAAGAGGAAGTTCCCATCAGGAACTTGTATAAATTTACATCCATAGTGTTTGTCTTTCCAGTTACAAAAGTATACTTTTTTATATATCTTCTGCACTCACGAACAGAAAAAAACAAAAGACAAAGTCTTTTTTCCGTTTCATCACTGATATGTTTTCCAGAATGTTTCCTCTTTTTGATATGATGTTTATTTTGCAACCAAGAAAAAATATCATTATTCTTCTCCTTCTTATCTGAATATTTATAACTTTGCATGTTATTACTATCAAAAATGCCATTGGCACTTATGATGGTATCGTTCGTTACGAGAGCCTGAGTCACGGTAGAACAATCATGCTCACGCTTTTTTAAGTGTATGGTTGTTTGTAAAGAATAAGAAAGAGACAAAACCTTAAATACAAAGAATATGATTACCTTACGTGACGCAGCTTTATTATTTGATGCCAACGAACGGACTATATTATATTGGGCCAAACAAAACAATATTACTCTAACTAAGGTCGGTGAATCGTGGATGGTGGATGATGTGGCAATAAGTAAATTGTTTGCGCACAATATTCGCTGGGGAAAAGAATACATGGAAGAAGAAATAAGTATCCGGGAAGAAGCACTGACTAATGCCATTCTGCAAATTGATGATCTGATATATCTATTCAAGTCTGTTAAAAGAATTGCCCCTATTTTTCGTTTGATAATACAAGAAATGAGCCAATTAATTCCTAACGAACAAAAAAGAACAGTTTTTATGGAAGTCCTTTCAGGTAAAGGAAACTCGGAAGTTGCTAAAAATTCCGGATTATCATTTACCAGAACCTGCTATCTCTATGAGTCCGCACTCGCTATCGTCCGCAGCCATCAGGGATTTTTCAGTAATCATCTAACTATTTTAGCTGATAAAGAAACCGAAATAAACAGACTCAAAATACAAAATAATAATCTAAAACAACATATAAAGGCAATTCATACTGTGTTGGAAAAAGAAAGGGCTAAGGATAATTATGAAGAACTAACAGGAATGGCCGAGGAAAATATCCCTTGGACGATTGTGAAGTTATTATCTATGAATCTCCTTACAGAACTAAACTTGGAAACAAGAACCATTAATTGTATGAAAGTGCTGGACATTGTTACCATTGAGGATCTTCTTCGATATATTAAAAATGGTGGCGGTCTGAAGAGCTTGTTTATGGCTCGCAATTTTGGAGAGAAGTCATGCAAGATATTAGTACACGAACTTGAAAAATTAGGAGTGATTGATTCGGAAGGTAACAGTAGCCTTTTTAAATATATAGAGTAACACTCATAATGCTTGCAGTTAATTGAAGGAGTTGAACAATGTGCCCAAGTGGTGACTCAACCCGCAAATACTCTGTAAACTCAATGAAAAAAAAGCCAGTCACCGAATGGCAACTGGCACCTTTCCCAAAACACTACGCACTGTATTGGAATTTAGGACTAGCTTGATGTATTTTATTGCCCATAGAGTTTCAGCTAAAAGACGTATTAAAAGTCAATGGTCCATTCTTCTAAGATATATAAATAAAAAGAAAGCATAATCTTTTATTTCCACTCAAACTTTTCATTCAGAGTTTTACAATCTTCATTTGTTTTACCACTAGAAATGTTATATTCAAAGTCCCATGACGAATAGATTTCTATGCTGCCAGCAGCAATATTCGTAAAAATATCTTTAACCGCATCTACTTTATAAGCCAAAAAAGGTCGTTCATTTGTGTCTTGATACGAGCCTCCAAATATCACAATAAGTTTCTTACATTTTTTTTGTGTAGCTGTAAAAAGTTCTACAATTTTTCCGGGCCATCCTCCCGTTATACCGCCACCACAGTGTATGCCGTAACAAGTATTATCAGTACATAATAAGATGATTGATACACATTCTGTCATTTGTCCTGTACAAACGACATCATCCGAACACTGTTCTAATGTAGCAGAATCCGAATCGTTTTGTTGTTTCAATTTCATAATAAACAATTTTATTATTCCTACTCTTTTTATTATTTGGCTTTTCGGAAACCACCGTTTTACTTGTAAATTATTAGATTATCCGAAAGAGGATTTTGTTCAGAAGGCCGGATCGAAGAAAAGGATATGTAAAAGTCCTTAGAGTCAGATCATTACCCTCTCCCCTCTTTCGGATATGCTTTTAGCGGCGGAAACCGTTAAGAATACCGTCTTTTGTATCCATATCTATCTTTTTAGCATGGAATCCAATGCAATTCAGATAGCGATCCGCACGTCCAAAGAGTGCACAGATGGAATACCCCTCTTCAGCTTTATACTCAAAATAATCCTTACCGGGAGTCGGTTGTCCGGCAGATATAACATTACCTTTGTTAGTAGTGAAAGCCAGTGTTCCGATAAGGAGTTCATTTCCAAACTTAGCATATGTACCGGCAACTTTTACAATGTACTCGTCTTTCCCAAGCATAGCCTCGTTTTTACTTCCTCCTGAACCACCGTGTGCTGTGGTATATCCGTTATACACAAAAGTGAGATTATCGATAATCGCTCCTTTGCGGATAATAATACTTTGCGGATTTGAGAAGCCTTTTTCACTGCAAAGGTCAATGTCATCAAACTCTTTGCCATAACGTGAATCACCAAATAAATCTGATTTCTTGAGTGTGTTCAATATTGACTTAATATCCATAATTTATTATTTTTTTTCCTACTCTTTGATCGGCTTTTCGGAACCCGCCGTTTTTTATATGTTTTGAAATATTACTTCATGTAGAGCAACTAGTTATATAATTCAGGTTTAGTTACGTTCCTTATAATTAAATGCTTCTGGTTCTTCTTTATTGATAATAATGTCTAATGCAGCTCCTTCAGTCCAATCTGATTTAATTGTCGGTTTATTCAATTTCCCGTCTAACTTAAAAAAATCGACTACGTAAGATATATATTGAGCATTTATCCACGGGTGATAGTTTTTCATCGAATCGTCTTCTTGTTTAATTGTTAGCGACTTCGGATAATCCTTAATCGAAATGCCCTTAGATTTTGCACCATCTAATACTATTTCAATAGGCTTTCCCAATCCGATAAAATGAGACGCATTGATTGGCAAATCACTTATGTCTTTCAATTCGATGTTGAAATCTGGTGCAATTTTCACTCTATTTTTTCTGAAAAATCGGGAACAGTCGCAAAGAAAAGCAAAGTTTAGCTTAAAAATAAGCAGGTCAGCATCTTAGTAGCAAAGCGGAAAGAAACAGCCATAGGCAAAAAAAGCCCCGAAAAGTAGGGTTAAGCCATAGTTCAGGTACTAAGTCATTACCTAATCCATGACACCCTACCATAACGGTAACAAGTTCTGTTTCACTATTTTGCGTAATTCTTCATAACTCGTGGTAACGGGAAAGTTATTACCTTTACAAACGAATATTTAGTGTTATGAAAACAAAGAGAAGCACCTTTAAAGTCCTGTTCTACGTGAAGAGAACAGCAGCGAGAGTAAGTGACGGAAAAGCCCCTGTAATGGCACGTATCACCATTGACGGCGATATTGCCACGTTCAGCGCAAAGCTGTTCGTCACCCCTTCCTTGTGGAACGCCGAAGCCGGAAAAGTAAGCGGCAAGTCCGCCGAAGCCTTGGAGATCAACCCGCAGTTGGAAGAGATCAAAGCCCGCATCAACAACCACTACTACCAGATACTCCGGGCGGACGATTTTGTCACTTCCGAGAAGGTGCGCAACGCCTTTTTAGGCATCGGCGTGATGGAAAACTGCATCCTTAAAGACTTCCAGACCATGAACAAGGAATTTGGCGAAATGGTGGAAAAGAAGCTCCGTGCGAAGTCCACCTATAACAAGTACCTGACCGTTTACAAGCACCTCGAAGCCTTCATGTGGGAGAAGAGGAAGCGTACCGATATGGCTTACAAGGAACTGACGAAAGACTTTATAGACGATTTCGACAGCTACCTGCGCAATGAAAAGGGATTGAGCGCAAACACCCTCTGGATTTACACCATGCCCATACTCAGCCTTACCGACAAGGCTTGGCGCAGGGGAATTATCCGCACCGATCCGTTCAGCGAGTACAGCCTTGAAATGCAGGAAACCGACCGGGGCTATCTCACGGAAGAAGAACTGAAACTGATAGCCAATACCGTGTTTGTGGATAAACAGACAAACCTTGTCCGTGATATGTTCCTTTTCGGCTGCTTCACATTTGTTGCACTAATAAATACCGCTCTTTAAATCAAATACTTACGCTTTAGTTTTTGATTAATAGGTAACGGTTTAGAAACCACCCGTCTGCATCGTTTTGCCTTATTTTCAGTCTGTCAAACAACTCATTAGGTTGGTGCGAAGATATAAAACATTATCTGAATAACAATGATTAATCCGTTTTTCAACTGTTAAATCTCTCTTATTCATCCTGCCTTACATTTCTGTAAGGGGAATACACGGATTTCTGTAAACCATCAGATTATCTGATTGGCAAGGGCAAACATGACGAGGGAAAGGACGGTGACGGCATCGAATGCCTTCTCTCTGTCTACCGTCATGGCATTGTATCCGGCTGTCAGACGGTTGTCGGCAATCCGTTCAAAGTCGTTTGCCAGCGTGTTCAGTCTGATATTCAGCATCCGGCTGTCGGCATACAGGCTGTCCATCTGCAGGAACAGCCGGTTCCGTTGTCGCATTTGTTTCGCAGTTACTTCATGCCTCAGGGAATGCAACAGATGGACAGCGGCATTATCGCTGCCGTTTCTTGCTATGGATGTCCGGGATTTGTTCTTTATTTCCTGCAATCTCTTTTGCTCCTGCCGCTGCTTATAGACGGATTTTGTCTCTTTCTTGCTGAAAAGGTTTTTCCAGAAATTCCGTTTTTCCCTTGCCGGTTCGTCTTTTATGGTATCTGCGTCTGCCGCATCTTCCTTCTTCGGTATGGCAGGAGCTTCCTTTACCGGCATCCGGCGCACTTGGCGGACGATGGCGGGCAGCTTTTCATCCACCGCCTCACCAATTGCTCCCAGCTCATCGAATGTCTGCATGGCGGCAACCAGCAGCATTTCCTTCTGTTCAAGTAGCAGGCAGACGGAATCGATACGCGTTTTCTGTTCGGGCATGCGGACGAACTGCCTGAGTTTTCCAAGGACGGCACACGTTTTCTCTCTTTCTCTGCGATAGATTTTCAAATCGCCTTCGCTCCAGATGCTCGCCACTTCTCCCTGCGATGTCAGTTCCAGCAAATCACTGTAGGCTTCCCGTGTAAGGTCGCACATCATGCCCAGTTCTTTCATCTCGCGTTTCAACTCATCCCGCTTCGCACGTTCCCCCCGGAACAGATAGATAATAAACCCCAACAGAAGTATCAGCATGGCGTATCCTATGAATATTTTAAATTTCAATCCCATTCTTTCAATCGTTTGGTTCTATTCCTCGTCCTCATACGCTTTTCTGCCCTGTGCACTGCCCCCTATGCATACAAGGGTAACGAAAATACTCAAGAAAATGCAGACGGACAATACGGCAATGATTATCCGGCAGTTCATAGGTCTTCGTCGTTTTCGCCCGTCCCGGCAAGATGCCTCACCAGTACGATCCCCTCGTCATGGATTGTGAAGAAGACGCACCAGGTGACGTTCATCATGGACTGCATATTGAACCGCGTCCAGAAGGTGTCCCGTCCGCAATGCCGTTCAAACGCTTTCGGAGTTGCCGCCTTCGTCCGGGGGATGGGGGTCAGCGCACGGTCGATGCGGTGCAGCAGCAAGTCCAGGAACTCCTTTCTTGTCACTCCCGCGGGCTTTGTCTTCCGGCTGGCGAACAGTCGGTCTATTTCCACCTGTATCTTTTTTTTCACTGCCGGAAGGTAATGTACATGCGGTTGTGCCTTTCCGCTTTCCGCATAAGTCGGAGAGACATCTTCCCCCGTCACCGAACGGGCCATTTCGTTCTGTTCCAGTGAGGCTAACCCGTGGGCACGCATGAACGAATCCATTTCCGTGCCGTGTATCCGCAGATCGATATTTACTTGCAGCGGATTTCCGTCTTCATCCCGCAGCAAGGTTATTCCGTTATATTGTATCATCATTCATATATTTAAAAATCCTATTAAAAAAGCAGCCTGCTTCACAACAAGCTACTTTCGCCACACCCTAACTAACTCATATTATGTAAGTCAGGACCATAGTCATAATTTCACAATCCATTCCGCAAACTTCTTGCCTATTCTCATTTCCGCTTCACCCATTCAGCCTTAGTCCAATCCTTGTCCTTCTCCACATCCGGAGCTACGGCACCTTCATAATCCGTCCGCTCAAAAAAGGCATCCAGCACAAATTTGTCAGGGGTCAGGGAACTCACTTCACCCGTAGCGTTAATCAATATATAATCAATTCCCGGCAACGTTTCCGGTTGACCGCCAATCAATTGAACAGGAATATCATCATCAGCCACAGCCTCACGGGTACTGCTGTTTACCAAAGTCAACCGGCTACGTGCAGAAACCGCAATCGGATACTGTTGTCCATGAGGTTTGTTATCATGTGCAGTCGACAAGTTAGCAATGACCGGATGCGTGTAAAACGCCACTTCTTCGCTTTCTCCATTGCCATTACAGCTAACCACACTCCACACCCTCTTCGGGGTAGGAGCAGTAGCCATCACATACTGCAATTTCCCGGTATATCCCTCATTGAAGCACAGCCCGTTCCGGCTTGCACCCGTACTAATCAGATACCGGGCATTGACCGTCCCCCCGTTAAACATAAACCCATCGCTTCCGCTATAATAACTTTGGCAATGGTCTATCGCAGTTCCCCAGCCCACACCGTCAAAGGTCACTGCTCCTCCGGCTGCTCCGGCATATTCCACCCGGACAAACTGTAGGGAACCGGAATCATCATTTTCCTCAGAACCTCCATAAGAGATGTCCGTAGCAACAGCTCCACTATATATAGTCTCACACTCATAACTGACAGGAGCCTTTCCCAATACAATCACACCGTCCCAGCTTCCGGGTTCTTTCACCAATGCCGTCATTATGATAGGAGTATCTTCCGTGCCATTGGCAACAATCTTACACCCCTTGGTGATGACAAGTGCCGCTTTTCCTTGGCCCGATGCGGGAAGCGCCTTCAACAAAGCACCTCGCTGTATAGTCAGCGTAGCACCATTGGTCACAAATACAGGTTTACTCATCAGGTATTCCGTATCAGAATACAATGTCTTATCCTCACTAATCACCGAAGGCAATGCCTCTGTATTCTCCCTATCAAACAGTTCATCTTCATCGGTGCAAGACGTAAGCATACTTAAGCACATGGTAGCCACCATAAAGAGAAAAGCAACAAGCGCTTTCCACCAAAGAATTATTTCTTCTCTTGTCATAACAATATTTTTTAGTTTAAACTTACACTGGCAAATATCTGTCAATCAACAAGGATTGTTCAGAAAAAATAGCCAAACAATCTTTTAAAAACGCCCTTTTTCTCTTCCTTTTTTTGGGGTGTATTCTTTAGTTCCAGAATCCGGGCTTCAACCGATACCAGATTCAGCATCTCTCGCTGTGATTCTTCAATCAGTTCGGAGTCACTGAACATGGCAGTTCCTCGTTGCCAGAATCCATTATTTTCTTCCAGTATTTCTTCATCAGCCTGCACTAAGTTCAAGGGACCGCTCACATAGAAGTACGGACTACCCGGCTCGGCAGCCTTGCGCCTCTCTTCTTCCTCACGCCGTCTTTCCTCGGCCATCAGCATTTCCTTTCGTTTCCTGTCGTGTTCTTCCAGTTCCACCGGGTCAGCCAGCCTGCCGGTATTGTAATACTCCACCTGTGCCCTTTCCATGCTCAATCTCTCTTGCATGTACAGCGGTATCTGTTCCCCTTTCGTCATTGCGTAGGTGATGAATGTCTTGAAGAGATACGCTTCGTCATTCAACACAATCCCCAGCGCAACGCCATGGGAGGATGCGCCGTATATCCGTGCCCCGGTCACCCGTTCCTCGCTGCCCGGTTGCAGGCCGTAGCGCATCACGAGGTTATCCTTCAAATAAGTCTTTCTCAAAATCTTGCCGGATAGCGTACTGTGTTTTCCCCAGTACCGTTCACGGTAACGTATAAAGAAATGGGGTGGGAAAACAAAAACAACATTCTCACCCGTATCCATCGTGACAAAGAGATAAACGTGGAAACCGGCATTCGATGGTACCAGGCAATAGAACTGACCGCATCTATCTATAGTCTGTTGCTTCCATTCCTGCTTGCTGAGAGTATAGAATCTCACCCCCCATTCCATTACGGGAGTGTTGATTAAAACAGAATCAACCCCGGACGGAAATCTGGTCATTTCCTCCACCTTCGGATTCAGCAGGATATGCTTTCTCCATGCTTTAGAACGTACATTAGTCTTAAGATCCTCGCGAAGCACCTCAATAGTTTCTTCAATGCTCATCTTGGATGTTACCATCCGCATGGGCTTCTTCTCCGGTTTCGTTTCTTGTTTACCCATCTGTCATGTTGTTTTTAGTTAAAGACTACTTTTCTTCCTCCACTGCCTTTTTGAACAGCCGGTCCATTTCTTTCAGCATACTCTCCAGCGACATCAAATTATCGTATGGTGTAGGCTTCTCTACCTGAGGAATTGATTCAACGAACGTACCAAACTCCTGAAGCAACTTAGCCGGTAAGTGATTGACGGCCCATTCCAGTAGCGGCAAGTTACTTTTCACCTTTTCATCCATACCGTTATGCACCTTTACCATTGCCTCATTCTTTAGCAGAGCCATCTGTGGGTTCATCCCGGCACTTTCCAGATGTTTCCGTTTCTGGTCATCCAATCCGGCAATCAACTCCATTGATTTGCACAGCTTCATCGTGTCATGCAGCAGGATATCCAATGCTTTCCGGTCTTTGGCCGATTCCCGATAACCGTTACACTTCAAGATGAATAGTTTCACGGCAAGCGCTCCCCACATCGGTTTCAAGTCCTCATCATCAAAAAAATGTTCATAGCTCATTATCTTATTGATGACCGCCAGTTTGCCGTCCTTATCAATTTCCCCGAATCCAACCGCATCCACGGAGGCAATGAA
>OHAE01000517.1_pt1 | contig 35057 bp, 30 predicted proteins | sample 1577061 | NCBI WGS metagenome assembly OHAE01 (sample SAMEA3541535, study PRJEB24748) | human gut metagenome | biome: human gut; feature: human-associated habitat; material: faeces | place: China | collected 2012
TGGAGACGGGCTGCCCGCCGGCCGAGTTATTGGTCAGGGTCATGACCACCAGCCCCACGTTTTCCGGGCCCTTTTCCAGGATGGTCTGCTCCATGAGCGCGGTGTCCATGTTTCCCTTGAAGGGGGCGACCAGCTCGGGGTGCTTGGCTTCCTCGCAGACGCACTCCAGCGCTCGGGCACCGGAGAGCACCACATGGCGCATACAGTCCACGGAACACCGCAGAGTTTCTTCTGTCCCACAATTCGGATTCGTCTGGTTCCCTCGCCAAAAATCTTTGCTCCTGCCACTTTTAAAAAGCGGCACAGTTCTACAATTTCCGGTTCACGTGCAGCATTTCCAATGATGGTCTCTCCCTCTGCCAAAGAAGCCGCTAAAATAATATTTTCCGTTGCTCCTACACTCGGAAATGGAAGTTGAATATGTGCACCATGAAGTGGTGTTATACACCGGCAAATCATCTTATCTTCCTCTTCCACAATCTCTGCTCCCATTTTCTGAAAGGCGTGAATGTGAAAATCAATCGGACGCTTTCCAATCGAACAGCCTCCCGGATAAGAAATTGTCACCTCACCAAATTTTGCAAGACATGCCCCCATTAACAAGACAGAAGCTCGCAGTTCTTTTACGGCATCCTGACAAATCACCGTCTTGTCGAACGTATGCGAATCAATCATCACCTGGTGTCCTTCAACCAAAACGCTGCCCCCTAATTCTTCCACTAGAGACAGCATCACTTCTACATCATGAATTTGGGGACAATTTGTGAGCATCGTCTGTTCACCGCATAAAAGCGCAGCCGCAATCAGCGGCAGGGCTGCATTTTTACTACCCTGAACCACGCTTTCTCCATGTACGCATTGTCCGCCCCATATTTCAATCGCCATAAAGTCACCACATCAATACGTTCTCAAACTTATTGTATGCCTGCTCGTGCCTTACGTGCTTTTACATTTTGTGGAAATTCCGAGAACCAGTCCCATTTCCGCCATCAATATCATAACTGATGTACCACCATAACTAATAAACGGAAGCGGAATTCCGGTTGATGGCATAGAGTTCGTAACAACGGCAATATTAATGACAACCTGGGCCGCAATGTGAATCATGACGCCGGTGCAGATAAGACCGGAGAACAAATCCGGTGATGTCATGGCAGAATTCAAAATACGCCACATCATAATGACAAACATTATGATGACAATTCCGGCACCAATCATGCCAAGTTCCTCACATATAATAGAAAAAATCATATCGTTATGCGATTCCGGAATAAATCCGAGTTTCTGCATACTTTCACCAAGTCCGGTTCCAAATAAACCGCCGGAAGCAATGGCGTATAATCCCTGTAAAATCTGATATCCTTTTTCGGTTCCCTCTACATTCCGCCACACTTCAATACGGTCAGAACGGAATCCCGCACCAAATGATATATAAATCGCCACCAATGCAGCAGCGGCAAGAAACACACCGACATACCACCATTTTTTCTTTGCCGAAACAAAGCACATGCCAAACCAGATAATAAAAATGACAATCGCGGTACTTAAGTTTTCCATGGCTACTAAAACCGCTAAAAATCCAATCGGAAGAAACACTCTTATAATTCCAATCGGTTTACTCATATCCTGCGGTCTCTTTTGAATTAAATAAGCTGTTATCAGAATAACAACGATTTTAGTTATCTCGGATGGCTGAATGGAAATCGGTCCGATAAACAGCCATCGTTTCGCACCATTTAATTCCGCTCCCACAAACAATACTGCCAATTGAAGGACAACGGCAACCAGATACAAAAAAGTCACAAACCGCATCCGCAGTAAAGGCAGTCGTTTCGTAAACAGCCGGTAATCAAATTTCGCAACAATTAACATCGCCACGACACCGACAATAACACCAACCGCCTGTTTTTTAAGAAAATAAGCAGAATCCCCATATTTTACCTGCGACGTATAGGAACTGGCACTGTAAATCATCAGCATACCAAATCCAACCAGACACAGCGTAATCAACAGCAGACTGTAATCAAATGAACTCTGTTCTGTTTTGCCGGCTCTTGCCCTTTTCTTATTCACAGCAGTCCCTCCTGACTCCCTTTATAAATTTCGAACATACTCTTTAAACAAAGTTCCTCTCTGCTCGTACGAATCAAACATATCCCAGCTCGCACAAGCCGGAGATAACAGCACCGCATCACCTTCGGATGCAAGTTCTGCACCACGTGATACCGCCTCCTGCAAAGATTCGACAAACTCGTAATCGGTAAATCCAAGTTTCTCAGCAGTCTTTGCAATTTTATCTTTGGTTTCACCCATAAGCAAAAGTTTTTTTACTCTGCCGCCAAAACTTTGAATCCACTCATCGAATTCGCCGCCTTTATCATAGCCGCCGCCAATCAGGACCGTCGGTTTGCTCATCGACTGAATTCCCTTAATCGCAGCATCCGGATTCGTTCCTTTCGAATCGTTATAATAATCAACACCTCTTACCGTTTTGACAAATTCAACACGGTGCTCCACCGCCTGAAATTTCTTTACAACAGAAAGAATCGTATCCATCGGAACGCCTAATTTTCTTGTAATTAAAATAGCCGCCATAATATTTTCGCAATTGTGGTCACCCGGCAGATTGCACTCCGACATATTCATCAGAACCTCACCTGTTTTGGCGTCCACAATATCTTTGTTGTCATTCTGGTACAAACCATTTGCTATCTTTTGTTTACTGCTAAAGAATGTCACTTCACAAGGCATTTCTTTCGCACTGTCACGTAAAACGTCATCCTCATAATTAAGTACACACAAATCCTCTTTTGTCTGATTTTTCGTAATGGATAATTTTACCCGTATGTACTCTTCCATTGTTTTATGCCGGTTTAAGTGGTCCGGTGTAATATTTAAAACCGCACTCACAACCGGATGGAACGTATCAATCGTCTCCAACTGGAAACTACTGATTTCTGCCACCGTAACCGAATCGGCAGCGCTTTTCTCCACTTCTTTCGTATACGGATTACCAATATTTCCGACAACAAAAACTTTTTCTTTGTAAGCTTTCATAATCTCACCAACAAGCGTTGTTGTCGTTGTTTTACCATTTGTTCCGGTAATTCCTGCCACAACTCCTTTTTCACAGAGAAAAGCAAGTTCAATCTCACCAATGATTGGAATGTTTAATTCACGCAGTTCACTTGCCAAATCAATATCCAACGGAACACCCGGACTAAACACCGCACAGGCAAAACCGGCAAGTTCCTCTTTTGTCATTTTGCCAAGAAAAACCGGTGCGTCATAACCGGACACATCCAAATCTTTTTTTCCGTCAAACAAACTGACCTTAGCGCCCATATTTTTCAGCAGTTCATATGCTGCCATGCCACTTTTTCCTAGTCCGGCAACTAATACTTTTTGATTCTCTAAATCCATTTTATTCATCCCTTCTCCGGTAAATTACAATGCCATAATACCAACCAGACATAATAATGCTGTAACAATACTAAATGCTGCTACAACCTGTGTCTCTGAATAACCGCACAACTCAAAATGATGATGAATTGGCGCCATTTTGAAAATTCTCTTTCCGTGAGTCAGTTTAAAATAACCAACCTGCAAAATAACAGAAAGGACTTCTACCAGATAAATAAAGCCGATAATCACAATAAATAACGGCATATGAAGCATCAGCGCAGTGGAGGACACAAAACCACCAAGGGCTAACGAACCGGTATCACCCATGAAAACTCTCGCGGGATATGTGTTAAACAGTAAAAATCCCAAAAGACTTCCTACCACGGCTCCTGTAATCGGTGTCATTGATGGATTCAGACTCAGTGCAGCAATCGTAAAGAATGTTGCTACAATTACGGTTACACCGGATGCCAGACCATCTAAGCCATCGGTAAAGTTTACACCATTTACCGTACCAAGTACGACAATAAAAACAAAAATGATAAACAGCCATGTTGGCATAACGAATCCATCTCCGCTTACAAACGGAATTTTAATGGATGTATCCAAACCGGCAATTTTGAAGTAATAGTAAATAAATACACCGGTCACAACAAACTGCAATGCCATCTTCTGCAAAGGAGTCAACCCAAGCGAACGTTTTTTTACCACCTTGATGTAGTCATCCAGAAAACCAATCAGACCAAAACCAAGTGTCATAAATAAAACGGGAAGAATTTCCGTGAATTTGCCAATATAAATTAAGGAGGTCAGCAAAATACTTGCCAAAATCACAAGACCACCCATTGTCGGTGTTCCATTCTTTTTCAAATGAGACTGTGGTCCTTCTTCACGCTCGGTCTGTCCAAACTTTAATTTCCTCAGAAAAGGAATCAAAATCGGGCAAAATACCACGCTGATTAAAAAAGAAATTATAACCGGCATAAACACACTAAGACTTAGATTATTCATTCATATCCACCTCTTCTTATCTTATTAAGTACGTCAACGCACGTGTCTATTTTATACCATTACGAGCCTTACCGCAAGCACTTATTCAGCAAATCAGTTTTTGCATAAATAAGGGAGAATGTTTTCAAACAGCGCAGCAATTGCCGGTGCTGCCACAGTACCTCCATAGTATAGGCCCTGCGGTTCATCAATCCGCACAAGTGCAATAACTTTTGGATTCTCGACCGGAGCAAAACCAATGGTTGACGCAATATATTTTCCATTGCCGCGCGGAAGTTTCTCACTTGTTCCGGTTTTTGCGCCAACGGAAAACCCTTTCACAGAAGCCTTATGTCCGGTTCCTTCTGAAACAACCTTGCCAAGTGCCATCCGAATCAAATCCGAAGTTTCTTTTGAGACAACACGCTCTTTCTTTCCGTATGAAAAATGTTTCATATGACTGCCATCGGCACTAACTGCGCTGACACCGAAATGCGGTGTAATGGAATACCCTCCGTTTATCATGGAACCTGCAAGGCTTACAAGTCTGATCGGTGAGAGCTGGAAGGACTGCCCAAAAGACATCGTTGCCAGTTCAACTGCTCCAACATTTTTCTCTTTATGTATAATGGTCGACGCCTCCCCCGGCACATCAATCCCCGTCCGATTCATCAATCCAAAATCTGACATCTTGCGGAAAAAGTCAGATACACCGACTCTTGCGCCCACTTCAATGAAAACCGGATTGCAGGAATTCATAATGCCATCTAAAAATGTCTCACTGCCGTGTCCTCCTTTTTTATGACAGCGTATCCGTCTGTCCTCCACTATTTTATAACCAGGGCAGTGAAAACGGTCCGTCATCTTCACAACACCTTTTTCGAGTGCTGCCGCCGTTGTCAATATCTTAAATGTGGAACCCGGTTCATAAGTATCCGACACACAAGAGTTCCGCCACATGGCATTTCTCTTTTCACTCTTTTCCTTTGCCGACATTTTACTCAAATCTCCGGAAATCCGGTATGGATCATTTAAGTTAAATTCCGGTGCCGATGCCATCGCGTAAATCTCACCATTCTGCGGATTCATCACAATAATATCCACACTTTTCGCCTGTTTCTTTTTCAGCAGATAATTGGCTAACTGGTCCGTGTATTCCATCACCGGCAAATCAAGACTGGTATTTAATGTCCAGCCCGCCACCGGCTCAATACGGTCTTCAGCTCCATTTTCAATTTCCGTACCATAAGCGGTTGTCATTGTCAAAATTGAGCCATCTAATCCTTTTAAATATTTTTCATAAGATACTTCCAAACCAATAATCCCCTGATTATCACCACCGGTAAAGCCAAGCACCTTCGATGCCAGTGAGTCATAGCGGTACTCTCTTTTGTAGTCCTCATCGACAGTAACACCAGCCAATTTGTAATTTCGTATCCGGTCCGAAGTTTCCTTATCCACGTTCGATTTAATTTTTTCACGCAGAGAAACCTTCTCCACTTTTTTCCGAACCTCTTTCTCGTCTAACATCAATTCCTTCGACAAAAGGGTTATCACCCGTTCCGGCTCCTTCATCTGACTGTGGATTACAGATATGGTCGATACCGACCGGTTTGCCGCTAACACATTGCCATGGCAGTCTTTGATTTCTCCTCGTTCCGCCTTAATCTTTCGCTCGCGCTCATGAAGTTCTTTTGCCTGTACCCCATAATAATCTGCTTTTCCTATCATAAGATAAAAAAGCCTGCCAAGCAGTGTTAAAAGTACAAGCACAAAGAGAAAAAATACCAACCCCATTGACTGACGTTGGTATGTTCGATGTCGGTTTTCCATAAACAAGCTCCCGATTTTCTCATTATTACAGTGTATTGTAAGGAAAGCTTAGATATGCCCCATCATTGTTCCTAATCTTGTTTCGCATCTTGCTTTGTTTGAGACGAAGAAGCATACTGTCCCAAAAAAGGAAGAACACGTTTCATTACCTTCGATGAAAATTCTGTTGCGTAGGTAGAATGTGCCTGATCTTTTACATGCGGCTCATCAATAATCACATAATAAGCCACTTCCGGATCTTCTGCCGGCTCACAGCCAATGAAGGAAACTAAGTATTTCTTTGCCGATACCGGTCGTTTTTCCGCCGTACCGGTCTTTCCACCAATAGAATACCCCTTTACCTGTGCCGGTGCCGCGGTTCCTGCTTCTACCGTTGATTTTAAGTAGCTTCTTAATTTCGAACTGGTATCCTCACTCGTTGTTCGTTTCACAACAACCGGATCAATCGTTTTTACCACATCACCGTTACTGTTCTGAACTTCTTTTACCAAATGCGGCTGATAATAATTTCCGCCATTAATCAAGGATGAAAAACCACTGAGCATCTGAACCATCGTAACCGTCTGCGTCTGTCCAAAACTACTTGTCGCTAATTCTACCGGATTCAATTCTTCTTTCGTGTGAATCAAACCGGAAGTTTCACCCGGCAGATCTACACCGGTGCGCTGTCCAAATCCATACAATTTGTTATACTTACTAAATTTATTTCGTCCCAATCCAAGTCCGATATCCATAAGGGCTGCATTGCAGGATTCCATCAGAGCATGACGCAAATCTAGCATGCCATGTCCATTTCGGTTGCTGCAGTGAATTTCTCTGTCAGCCACTTTCTTTACACCGTTACACTGAAATGTGGATTTTCCGGAGATAATATTTTCATCTAACGCCGCAGCAATTGTAAACGGCTTAAATGTAGAACCCGGCTCATAGGCAGAGCCAACGCAAAAATTCGACCACATAGACAGAAGATTTTCGTTTTTCTCTTTGTCTGTCATCGCTGCAATCTTCTGTTCCGAATACATGGACGCCAGATTCTGTGGGTCATTCAAATCGAATGTGGAGTTGGATGCCATAGCAAGAATTTCTCCATTTTTCGGATTCATGACCATCATCGCAATCGTCTTCGCACCGGTTCCGTTCTTTTGGAAATCCGCAATTTCATCCTCTATAATTTTCTGCACATTGGCATCAATCGTGAGAACAACCGAATTGCCGTCTTTTGCTTCTTTAATGGTTCGCTGTAAATTCATATTGGAATCAAAATAACCATACTCTCTTCCTGTCGTTCCATTCAAAACGGAATTGTACTGTTCTTCCACACCGTAAGTTCCCTGATTATTTGAATTCATAAAACCAATAATACTTGCACCAACGGTTTTCAGCGGATAATTTCTTTTGTACACTTCCTCAAACCAAACGCCCTCTAAACGTTCTTTTTTTATCTGCTTTTTGAACTTGTCCACCTTTTTTGCAGGCAGTTCCTTTAAACCGTCAATATGCTCGTACATCGAGTTTGGCTTTTTCTGAATTACTTCTTCCACAACAGACGATGCCACGCCAAATGTTTTTGCAATTGCATCTACCGTTGCCTGTTTTTTCTTTTCATCTTTGCCAAGTGTCCGTGGCTCTAACACCAAATCATATTTGCGCACGCTGACTGCCAATGTAGTATTGTTACGGTCCTTAACATCACCGCGCTGGTAATTCAACACCGTATTTGTATATGACTGCTGAGAAAGTGCCTCTTTGCGGTAACGGTCTCCATCCTTACTGTTGATGCGGTAAATCTTAAACAACAACACCCCAAAAGTAAACAAACAAACGCAAAAGACGAGAAATACCGTAATACACATTTTTCTGCTAAAACGTTTCGGCTTTCCTCTTCTTCTGCGTCTTCGATAGGAGTATCGTCCTTGATTATACTGTGTAGCCATATCTTACTCTCCATTCCGGTTATGCTTTTCACAATTATTCTGCCGGAATATCCCCATGAGTGCGAACCTGCGTACTCTTCCGGCTCTCATAAGTATCCATCTGGTTTTCACTTGCTGCCACCATGCCAAGCTGTTTCGTTGCTTTGTTATAAATAGCAGTCAAATCAACCGAGTCGTCCAATTCTTTCTCGGCAGTTGCATTTTTCTTTTCCATTTCAACTACTTCACTTTGCAATTTTACCACACTTTTATTCAAATAGGTAGACTGAAATTGCAAACGCAGATAAAAGATACCGGCAGCCATTACAACAAAAAAAGTAAGTGCTGTCAATAACACAGCAACTTTATCAATTTTTGCCTTCCGTTTTTGTCTTGGTCTGGAGACGGGTCTTGTCTGTCTCCTTCTCTCGTAATCATCCTCCCTGCGCGGCATTACCTCAATGTTCGGTGCCGCACTTCCATATACATATGGCGTTCTCCGTGTTGCCATGTAACTTCCTCCTAACTTTCTATTTTTTCAAACACTCTTAATTTCGCACTTTTTGAGCGTGTATTTCGTTCTAATTCCTCTTCTGATGGAAGAATCGGTTTCCTTGTAACAACTTTTCCTTTTGGTTTCTTTCCACAGACACATACCGGGAAATCCGGCGGGCAGGTACATGGATTTTCCTGTTTCTTAAAGCTTGTCTTTACCATGCGGTCTTCCAATGAGTGAAAGGTGATGATGCTAAGTCTTCCTCCATCACAAAGCAAATCAACCATGTCGTCAAGCGCCTGTCTTAACACATCCAATTCGCGGTTGCATTCAATTCGGATTGCCTGAAATGTTCTCTTTGCCGGATGGCTTTTTCCGTTTCTTGCTTTCGCCGGCATAGAAGTGCGTATTAAATCGACTAATTCCAAGGTCGTCTCAATCGGTTTTTCTTTTCTTTGTCTGCAAATATTTCTTGCAATACTTCTTGCAAATCGTTCCTCGCCATATTCTTTAATAATGCGGAAAAGTTCGGATTCCGGGTATTCATTTACAATGTCTTTGGCAGTTACACTCTGCTCTCTATCCATCCGCATATCAAGTGGTGCATCTTCCCGATAAGAAAATCCCCTCTCGGCATTGTCTAATTGATAAGAAGAAACACCTAAGTCTAAAACAATACCGTTTACCTTTGGTATCGACAACTCCGAAAGCACTTCTTTCATATGTACGTAGTTGCTTTTTACAAAAGTTATTTTTTCTTCAAAAGGTGCCAGCCGCACGCGCGCCGCAGCAAGTGCCTCCGCATCCTGGTCGATACAGATTAAACGCCCCTTGTCTCCTAATCGCTTTGCAATTTCATACGAATGGCCGCCGCCACCGGTTGTACCATCTACATAGATTCCATCCGGACAAATATTCAGACTGTCTATGGTTTCTTCTAACAGAACCGACACATGCTTAAATTCCATAACTGCCTCCTTGCCTGCACCGACTAAAAACTAAGGCCAAACTCTGACATATGTTCGGCAATGTCATCGATGTTGTCATAATCATCATTTTCATCCCAGCGCTCTTTACTCCAAATTTCAATTTTAGAAAGGACGCCGACAAAAACGGTTTCTTTGGCAAGTCCGGCATATTCACGTAATTTTGCCGGTATCAAAGCACGTCCCTGCTTGTCCAGTTCACATGGTGCCGCATTTGCTAAGAAATGTCTCTGAAGCATTCTGGCCTCTTTCGTGCCGGGAAGTTCTTTTAATTTTTCGATGAAACCCTCCCATTCGTTCATTGGATACGCAAACAGACAACCGTCTAATCCAAGCGTCACAACAAAAGACTCCCCTAAGTCTTCTCTTAATTTCGCCGGAATAATCACACGTCCTTTCGCGTCAAGGCCATGCTCATACGTTCCCATAAACATCGTGCTTCACCAACTTCCCATCATGGCTTTGTGAACCTGCCACATAAAGCATAAAATTTACCACTTCGTGACACTTTACTCCACTTCTCACCACTTTTACATTAATAATACACCACTTAGTGGGAATTGGCAAGCCTAATTCCAATTTTTTTCCTGTTTGCACGCAAAAAAAGGCCCCGCTTATCTACTTTATATCGTAGACAAACAGGACCTTTTTCCTGGTTTTGTTATTTTTCTTTCTTTTTCAACCGTCTCATCCGATAAATCCAGACAACCACGCCAGCCACTACAAGAACCGCCGAAAATACCTGTGATACAGCAATTCCGGTTGTTCCAATCTGTAACTGGTCGGTACGCAGTCCCTCAATCCATGCTCTGCCAAGACCATATCCGATGAGATAAATGAGAAAAATCTCTCCATCGAATTTCTTTTTCTTCGTATAAAGAAGCATTGCCGTCAGTACTAGCACATTCCATGCCGCTTCATACAAGAACGTCGGATGCACCTGAATATAACGAATGCCATCTTGTATGCTGATATGCTCTCTCATCGTAGAAGTAATATTTGCCGATGTGACATCACTAACCTTTAGGCGCATGGCAAACAACGAATCCGTATATTCTCCAAATGCCTCCCGGTTCATAAAATTACCAAACCGTCCGATAATCTGTCCAAGCACCAGTCCCGGCACAGCCGTATCGGCAAACAAAAAGAAACTGTATTTTTTCTTTTTACAATAGACAATTGCAGTAAGTACAGCAGCAATTACACCACCATAAATCGCAAGTCCGCCGCCTCGTGTGTTAAAAATCTGCAATAGATTGTTCTTATAGGCATCCCAGCTAAACGCTACATAATATAAGCGTGCTCCGATAATCGCAAAAATAATTCCCCAAATCGCATAATCGGAGTAAACATCCGGCTCCTGCCCGGTTCTCTTTGCCTGCCATCTCGCCAGCATAAGCCCGGCAAGCATACCACAGGCAATGATAATACCATAAAAAGCAATCGTGAATCCACCGATGGTAATTCCTTTTGGCAAATGTCCAATGGTAATTCCCAAATGTGGAAATGCAATATCTGCCCCTTGACTCATCCCAAATACCCCTCTTTCATTTTATAATCGATTTTATACATTAAAGCGGAACAATACAACATCGCCATCCTGTACAACATACTCTTTTCCTTCGGAGCGCACAAGACCTTTTTCTTTTGCTCCGTTATATCCATTGTACTCTACCAGATTATCATAGCTTACCACTTCCGCACGAATGAATCCGCGTTCAAAATCCGTATGAATTTTACCTGCCGCCTGCGGTGCCTTCGTTCCTTCTGTAATCGTCCATGCACGCGTCTCATCCGGACCGGTTGTCAAAAAACTAATCAAACCAAGAATGCGGTAGCTGGCACGAATCAGTTTCTCAAGACCGGACTCAGTAAGTCCCAAATCCTCCAAAAACATCTTCTTCTCATCGTCATCCAGTTCCGCAATCTCCTGCTCAATCTGCGCACAGATAACAAACACTTCTGATTTTTCCTCTTTTGCAAACTCACGCACCTTTGCTACCTGTTCATTGGATGCACCATCGTCTGCCAAATCATCTTCTGATACATTTGCCGCATAAATAACCGGTTTTGCTGTCAAAAGATTATATTCCTTAAACCACTCTTCTTCCTCTTCATCCAAAAGTTCAAAATTCTTTGCCAAATGTCCTTCTTCCAAAAAATCTTTCAAACGCTTCATCATTTCTACTTCTTTGGCAAGTTTCTTATCATTGTTCGCACCGCGTGCTGTCTTGGCAATACGGCGGTCTAAGATTTCAACATCCGAGAAAATAAGTTCCAGATTAATTGTCTCAATATCACGCAGCGGATCAATGCTTCCGTCTACATGAACAATATTCGTATCTTCAAAGCAGCGGACAACATGTACAATGGCATCCACCTCTCGAATATTTGACAAGAACTGGTTTCCTAATCCTTCTCCTTTGGATGCTCCTTTTACCAATCCTGCAATATCTACAAATTCAATAACTGCCGGTACAGTCTTCTTCGACTCATGCATCTTAGTCAATACATCCAGTCTTTCATCCGGCACCGGTACGACTCCGACATTCGGGTCAATGGTACAAAATGGGTAGTTTGCCGATTCTGCTCCTGCTTTTGTTAATGAATTAAATAATGTACTTTTTCCTACGTTGGGAAGCCCCACGATTCCGAGTTTCATTTTCTATCTTTCCTTTCTTGTAAACCTTGATTTCTAGCGCATTTATGCACAAATCTAATCATAGCATAAAGATGAGAAAATGTAAAATCTTATATTTTTGTTGTTATTCGTGTCTATTTGTAATTTCCTTTAGGGCAAAACAACCACTTCATTTGTTACTCACCTTTCTTCGCTTTTGCCATCAACAATAGCTTCTCAAATGACTGTGCAAACCGTTCATCATCCTCATTGGTCCGCTTTCTCGGACCACGAATGTGATTCTTATGTGAACTCCTTCTTGCCTTTTTATTCAGATGTCTCTCCATCAACATCCGGTCTATATTTTCATTTGTATACCACTTACCGGACTGATGAATCGCATACGCTCCTTTGCCAAGTGCCATTGCCGCAACACCATAATCCTGAGATACCACAATATCTCCTTTGTGGCAAAGACTGATTAATTTATAATCTACCGCATCCGCTCCGGCTCCCACCACAATTACTTCACTGTAATCAGAATATAATATATGATTGGTATCACACAACAAAGTGACCGGAATATTATGTTCTTTTGCTGTTTTCTCTACAATTCCCACTACCGGGCATGCATCCGCATCTACAAATATCTGCATTTTCTTTTCTCCAAGTTCTTCTAAAATTGATTATGACAACATTTTCCATCTTAATCAACCCCTAATGCCCTAAATACTGCTTCCTCTGCAATACTGTAGAACAATGGCTGTACAGCGTTCAATATATCCGCCGGTACCATTCCAAAATCCGCTGCTGATGTGATAGGAATCAGTACCTTCTTCGCTCCACCATTGGTATTGGCAAAAGAAGAATATGTTTCCTCTATACTCTCCGAGAGTCCGCCTGTTGTCAGCTTGCACTCGCATTCGTGATCTTCTTTAAGGTTTAATTCTTCTAAAATATTTGTGAACGCTTCTTATGTCCTTTATAATTCACCGCAATTGGTCATACAAGATAAATATCTTTTCCGGACTGGACTTTGACATGGGAAATGTAAGCCTCATGATTTTTCCCCTTATAAAATAGTGTATAAAACTGCGGAAACTCAAGTAGTATATCCATTGACAGCATAGCAAAACTTGTGCATAATTTTGTTATGGAGTAAGGAGGTATTTTTATGCCAACAATTAAATCAAGTGATGATTTACGGAATAATTACAATGAAATTTCTACATTTTGTCATAATTATCCTGAACCATTCTTCGACAGGGATTTTCCCTCATTTGAGGAACCTGTTTTTATGCAGGTTCCTTTTGTTCATGCCGTATAACCCCAAAGGTTATATGTCCTATTTTTCGTCATTTTCATTCAGCAAATCCTTCATGCTCTTAACACTGATTGCCAAGGTTGATGTATTATGCAAAAGTGCTGACGTTGCCGGCTGCATAACACCACCAATCCCGCACAAAATCAATCCGGTATTAAAACCGACAATCTGTCGGTAATTTCCATGAATCCGCTTTACTAACGCATTGCTTAACCGTTTTAAGGTAACTAATTCTTCCAGATTGTCGCCTGCAATGGTAATATCGGCAATCTCCCGTGCCATCTCTGCACCATCACAAATTGCAATTCCGACATCTGCTGCAGAAAGTGCCGGCGAATCGTTTACACCGTCTCCAATCATGATAACTTTACGTCCAGCCTGATGTTCTTTTTCCACATATGACGCTTTGTCTTCCGGAAGTACTTCCGAATAATACTCATCAACGCCAACTTTAGCCGCAACCACTTTCGCAGTCCGCTCGCTGTCTCCTGTCATCATAACAATTTTAGAAAGCCCGCACTTGCGAAGCATGGAAACAACCCGCGGTGCCTCCTCGCGGATTGGATCCGTAATCGCAATAACAGCAGCTAAAACGCCATCAATTGCCAGATACAAATGCGAACATTCACCCGAAAGGGATTCAAACAATTCTTCCTTGCCCTGTGGAATCACACATTGTTCATCTTCAAATACAAAATGATAACTTCCGATGATTACTTTCTTGTCCTGAATCCGCGAAGAAATACCATGTGCTACGATATATTCCACTTTGGAATGATTTTCTTCGTGAACAAGTCCTTTGTCCATCGCCGCGCGTACAACAGCTTTTGCCATCGAATGAGGAAAATGTTCCTCTAAGCATGCGGCAATTCTTAAAAGTTCATCCGGTTCTTCATCACAGAACGAAATCACATCGGATACAACCGGCTGTGCTTTTGTAATCGTTCCTGTCTTATCAAACACAATTGTATCTGCCTCTGCTATTGCCTCTAAGAACTTTCCACCTTTGACGGTAATGCCATGTGACTGAGCTTCGCGCATCGCCGACAAAACAGAAATTGGCATAGATAATTTCAGCGCACAGGAAAAATCCACCATCAGTACAGAAAGTGCTTTGGTAACATTTCTCGTCAAAAGATAAACAAGACCGGTTCCTGCCAATGTATACGGAACCAAACGGTCTGCCAGATGCTCTGCCCGACTTTCTACCGCTGACTTTAGTTTTTCCGTTTCCTCTATCATGGCAACAATTTTTTCATATTTTGTTGTGCCGGAATTCTCTTTAACTTCAATCAGAAGTTCTCCCTCTTCAAGCACCGTTCCGGCATAAACATAACCTCCCGGTTTCTTCGCAACCGGAATTGCCTCGCCGGTGAGAGAGGCCTGATTTACCATGCCTTCTCCTTCTTTGATTACGCCATCAAGTGGAATAACATTTCCCATATGCACGGTCACACAATCGCCTGTCTCTATCTTCGAAACATCCGTAAGAACCTCTTTGCCATCCACATTAAGCCATACTTTACTTACATTTAATGACATTTTCTTTGCCAAATCATCCACTGATTTTTTGTGAGTCCACTCCTCCATGATTTCTCCTAAATCAAGAAGGAACATAACAGAACCTGCCGTTCCATAATCGCCTCTTACAATTGACGTTGTAATCGCGATACCATCAAGCAGCGGAACTTCAATCTTTCTCCTGCCTACACAAGACAGAGCCTTCTTAATGTAAGAAAGCGATTTTACCAAAACAAGTCCGGTTCGTATCGGAGCCGGAACAAAAAGTTTACTTCCCATACGAAGCACAACACGGTTCACTAATTTGTCCCAATATTTCCGGTTCATCGCACGGCCGGAGCGGGCAAGTGTCTCATCTTCTTCTACCTTCCGTCTATAATAGTAAGTTTGCAGATAAGAGAGAAGGAGCTGTCTTTCTCCTGCATAGGTAATTACTACATCACTTGTTCTCTCATAAACTTTAGCAGTCAAAATCATATCCTGTGCTGCCAAATCATACTCCAGTTTATCCGCCTGCAAATCCGTCATTTCATTTGTCATTACATGAATACGCATTCTGCCACGCATATTATGCAAAACTTTAAATTTCATATCTATCACCTCTCGGATATACAAAAAACACCCGTGCAAACCGACAGGTGTTTTTTGATAAGTATCTTATTCTTCTGTCTGACTTTCATCTGCATATGAAGTTTCCTGTGCTTTACGATCTTCATTAATCTGCTGTGCTTCTGCATAAATGTCACCAGCATTTTCCTGAACCGTCGTAACCGTCTTCATAACAGATTCTTTTGCACGGAGAACAGCAGCGGTACATTTTGTATATACATTCTTTGCGTCTTTGCTGGAAAGAATTTTCACTCCTGCTGTACCAAGGAGCAGACCTGCTGCAAATAATCCCGTATGTTTTCCGTTAATTTTTTTCAATAATTTCATCTTAACGACACCTCCGTTTTATCCATTTCTTGAAAAATATTATAGTCCTCTTTTCTGAAAAGTCCACCCCGTTTTTTCTTATTGATAATTTTTATCAGCACGAAAACTATTTTTATTACTCCACTCTCTTTAATGCTTCATCAAGAGGAATCTTTCGGATTCTTCTAAAGTCAAAGAGCATGACAACCAAATAGCCAACAAAAATAAACGCAAACATCTTGAAATAATCCAAAGGTCCCATAATAAAAGTGAACCATCCGCTCATGCTTTGCAGCATAACCGTCCATACACTCCGCATCACAAAGGTTCCAACCAAAACACTCAGTGCCGCACAAATGATCACAACAATCGTTGTTGCAAGAAGATATAATTTTGCTATTTCTCCGTCTGCATAACCGAGAATTTTTGTCATAGATATCGCTACCTCATTTTTCTCAATGATGATTTTTGTCAACAAATAAATCAGTACGGCCGATAAAACCACACATAAGAACTGGAAGTACAGCATATAAGAGCCCATCGTATGGTCAAGCTGGTTACTCATCTTTGTAATCTCTCTCTCCGTAATTACCGTTGCAATATAATCCTTTTTCACATCTTTTATTTTGGTATTTGTAAAAAATCCATCAAATGCATCCTCGTCTTTGTCAAATACCGTCCGATACTGCTCAATCGGCATAAAGACCGCAATACTCTGTGAGTGTTCAAAAAAGCCTTTTACTTTGAACAAATATTTCTTTTTCTCGTATTTCGCATTGAGTGTAACCGTATCACCAACAGCTACATCATACTTATCACTAAACGGCTTGGAAATGTAAACTTCTTTCTCTTTTAAATTCTTTGCATCCGGCAGAGAAATATACTTACTCGTATCTTCTGCACCGTATATCGACACTTCTTCATCCATGGCATCCGTCTTATACAGCAGAGAATCCATACTGAATTTTTCTGCATCGGAATTTTTCGTTGTAATTTCTTTTCCCGTTTCATCTTTATAATTTTTCAGAACATACTGGTAGTCGGCAAACATCATATCCTTTGTATTGTCTTTGTAATACTGTAAGGTAGACGGCATTCCGATTGCCATTGCTAACATAATGGAAATAAAGGCAATTCCCACAAACAATATTAAATAGTTCGGTATGTTCTGGAAAATAATACGCAGACGAAAACGGCTCAAAAAGTTCCATCTTGGCAGACGCATTGCTTTCTTTCGTTTGTTCTTTTTCAAATCACAGCGTAAAAACTGCATTGGTGTATGACGCAGCATCCGCATAAGAACCAATAAGTTAATAACAAACATAAGGACAACCGGAATAATCGTTGTCTTTATAAATGCATCCGGATTCCATAAAGTCACATATGTCGGCAGACTGTAGTTACTGTAATACATATAGACAATTAATTCTTTAAACACCGTGTAACCTAAAATATTACCGATAATGGCAGACACAAATGTCACAATGACAGGAGCCGCCAAGTAATGCCTCACAAGTTCTCCCTTTGTGTAACCGGACGCACGAAGCGTACCAACCGTCATCGACTCTTTCTTAATCGTGTTACTAATTGTCACGGCAAAAATAAAGGCAATAATTACAATGAGCACATCCAAAATCACACCGCCCATTGCTAAATCCGAACCCATATCGTCTGTTGCAAAGGTAATTGCCGGATTCGCATAAGCCGGTGTGTAATCCTCCACCTGATTGCCGGAAGTAATCACCTCTTTGTATAAATCATCCAGAAAATCGTCTGACATTTCTTTCTCATCTACATCATCTGCCGGTCTTTTATCATAACGCCATGCGTAGTTATAATGGCATGTACCATTTAACCGTTCCCATCCCTCTTTTGTCACCATTGCCACATCAAATGTTATGGCATCAAACATCAAATCTGTGCTTTTTTCATGCAGAGTCGCATAATTGACATACGCAATCAGACCTGAAACCTCATATTTTTCACCGCCGGCGCTAATCGTATCGCCAACTTTAATTCCTACATTGTCCGCATGCATACGGTCAATGGCAATTTCATTTTTATTTTCCGGAAGTCTTCCATCTAAAACACTTGCCAGATTGACCTCATTATTTTTTTGAAAAATACGGATGGTTCCCTCTTTTTTTCCATCGCCATCTTTATCCTCATCTAAATTGTAATAAAAATCCTCGTATATTGTGGCAGAAAGCGAATCAAAAACTCCTTTTTTAGCCTTTTGTAAGAGTTCAAAATGTCCATCTTCGCAAATTGACTTTTTCGTATTCTCGGTCGCCGCCGTCAGCATACTCTCATTTGCCACATACATACCGGAAATAAACCCGATAACAAAAATCATAAACAGACTGACTAAGAGATATTTGCTCCAATCCCCTTTTAATTCTCTCGGCACACGTTTAATTAATGGATTTTTCGTCTTGTTTTTCTTCATCCCATTCATCCTCCTACCATTCCAAATCCATTGCCGAAATCTTCTGCTCATTGATATCATTGTGTCTTACGCTTCCATCACGCAGCTTAATCACATGGTCTGCCATATGTCGGATTGCCTCATTATGAGTTACCATAATAACGGTATTTCCGTATTTTTTGTTTACATCTTCAATCAATTTCAAAATTTCTTTTGACGTGTTGTAATCAAGTGCTCCGGTTGGCTCATCGCAAAGTAAGATATCCGGATTTTTTACAATCGCACGCCCAATGGAAACTCTCTGCTGCTGACCACCGGAAAGCTGATTTGGCAGTTTATAGCGGTGCTCATACAGTCCCAGTGTATGTAAAAGATCATCAATATCCAAAGGATCATCAGACAAATAAGCTCCTACTTCAATATTCTCTTTCACATTCAGATTGGCAATCAAATTATACATCTGAAATACATATCCAAGATGTGTTCTGCGGTACCTGGTTAATTCTTTTTCCCCTAAATCCTCCAATTTATCACCATGAATTGCAATATAGCCTGAATCGGCAGAATCAATTCCCCCAATAATGTTTAACAAAGTAGACTTTCCCGAACCGGATGGTCCTAACAATACACAGAACTCCCCTTTGGCAACGAAAAAATTCATTCCACGAAGTACCTCCTGTCTGGTTTCTCCGCTTCCGAAGCCTTTCTTTAAGTCCACAATCTCCAAAAACTTACTCTCCTGATTTGACATAATTACTCCTTTCATGCAACAATCTCTTTCTCAGTTAGACACTACTAACTATTATGACATATTTTGCTATTATTGCAAGCAGGTTATTGATAACATTTATCGTCAGAAATAGCAATAAAGGCTGTAAATATGTCAATTCATATTGACTATTTACAGCCTGTGTATTCCTTATTTTGTATTTACTTCAATAATTCTTTAAAGTTCTTAATATTCTCCAGAACATTGCCTTTAAATATTTTCGTACCGGCAACAAATATATTGGCCCCTGCCTTTTTAATCTCCTCAACATTCTGAAGATTGACGCCGCCATCAACTTCGATATCAACGGAAAGATTTCTCTCATCAATAATTGAGCGAAGCTTTGCAATCTTTGAAAATGTTCTTGTGACAATTTTTTGTCCACCATACCCCGGATATACTGTCATAACCAAAACCATGGATAACTTGTCCAAAAACGGAAGAACCACATCAATATCCGTATCCGGGCTAAGTGCCACCGCCGCTTTGGCACCACATCGACGTATCTCGTCAATTGTTGCTTCCAAGTCATCACAGGCTTCTGCATGAACCGTGATTCCATCCGCACCAATTCCCGCAAACCGCTCCACATGCTTAATCGGATTTACAATCATTAAATGCACATCAAAAAACAGGTCCGTACACTCACGAAGCCCTCTTACTATTGTTGTACCAAATGACAAGTTTGGTACAAACACCCCGTCCATTACATCAATATGAATATAGTCTGCTCCGGCGCTTTGCGCGGTCTTCACTTCCTGACCTAAACAAGTAATGTCCGCCGCCAGAATTGATGGTGACAATTTATATGTCATTTCTTATTCCTCCAATTCCCTCGTCGTTCGCATTCAGCAAGCTCGTTAAATATCTGCACGTAGTTCTCATAACGAGTCTCACCGATTTCACCTCGTCCCCTGGCCTCTTTTACCATACATCCAGGTTCATGAATGTGAGTACAACCCCAATATTTGCACTGCCCCTCATAGGGCAGAAACTCGGTAAAATACCTTCGCAGTTCCTCTTTTTCCACCTCCGGCGGCTTTAAGGAACTAAATCCCGGAGTATCAAACAAAAACGTCTGATTCCCCAGAGAATAAATTTCAGAATGTCTTGTGGTATGCCGGCCTCTGCCGATTTTCTCACTCACAGAACCGGTCACAGAAGCCGCCTGCGGGCATAAACGGTTTAAAAGGCTGGACTTTCCCACGCCGGACGGTCCTGCCAAAACCGTTGTTTTCCCTTCCAGACATTGTTTTACTTTATCAATTCCCATATTTTCGGTATTGCTGATTGTCAATACCTGATTTGCACATTTTTCATAAATTGACAAAAAATGCTTTTCTTCCTCCTCAGACACTATATCCTGTTTACTGAAACAGATAATGGTCTCTACATTCTGCCATTCCATCATAAGTAAAAAACGGTCTAGCAGATTAAGATTCGGCATCGGGTTTGCCATCGCAAAAACGATAAGTGCCTGATCAACGTTTGCCACCGCCGGACGAATCAACTCATTTTTTCTCGGTAAAATCTCCTCCAGATTTCCAAGATGCTTCTCTTCATCCAGCACACAAACCGTAACATTATCTCCAACTAAAGGTTTAATTCCCTCTTTTCGGAAACTTCCTTTTGCCTTACATTCATACAGTTTGTCATCTTCACACCAGACATAATAAAATCCGGCAATTCCTTTTACGATTTTCCCTCTCATTAATCCGCAACTTTCTTAAAGGTTACGTTGTAGGAATCCACACGCTTGGAATCCTTGTATACAATCAGTTCGCCCTGAGAGCCGCTAAAGCCGGTGACTTCATCGCCGGAAAGTGACAATGGAAAATCCATATGTGTCAAACTGCGGTTCAAAATAGTCTTTGTCTGACCATCCTGATTTAAAACAATTTTAATCGTTGCTGCCGGGTCAGTCTCATAATCAAATGGACTGTCAATACGGATTGTCCCAGACATCTTATACGTATAGGTCTGCTCCTGCCCAAGGCTTATCGTCACATTAACCGTTGTTCCTTTTTTCACTTTTTTGCCACTGGATTTACTCTGTACACAAATTCTATTCTTGGCAAAATTGTCTGAATAACTACTTGATGTCGTACCTAACTTTAATCCTACCTTCTCAAGTGCGGTTTTCGCCTGACTCTTTGTTTTACCTAATAAGTCCGGCACGCTAACCGTCTCTGCTCCTTTACTTACATAATACGTAATCGTAGAACCAGCAGCCACATCCTCGCCCTGTTTTGGACTTGTATAAACAACCTTGCCTTCTTCTGTTTTATCACTGTAAACATCCGCACCACGTTTTGGAACAAATCCAGCCGTTTTAAGTGCCTCCTCCGCTGCTTCCGGCGTCATTCCCCATACACTTGGAAGCTGGGACGCACGAAGGTATACCGTAATGGTGTCACCTTCTGATACTTCAGAACCAATCGCAGGTGTAGTACTGATTACCTGTCCCGGTTCTACATCACTAGATTCTGCTGTCTCAAATTTATAATCTAATCCTGCACTATCGAGCATGCTCTGTGCCTGTTCCTGTGTCAGACCTTTAATCTGCGGAACCTGTGTTTTATTGCTCTCCGGCGTGCTGACCGGTTCTTTACTTGCCTGTGTTGTCTGTGAAGTCGGCTCCGGTGTCGCTTCATTGGAGGATGAACTTCCTCCCCAGAAACCTACAAATCGACCTAACAGATAAATAATAATTACACCAATAATAATAGCAACGGTTATGCTTCCGATAATCAATGCCTTCTCTAATTTCGGGTCAACTTCACCGTTTGATTCCTCGTCTGCCTCTTCTTCCGTCTTTTCATCTAATGCCTGTTTCGTAGAAGCTGCCTTTAACGAATTCACGTCATTACTCGGAATAAAAATGGTATCCGCATTTTCATACAAATTACGAATCACACCGTACTCACCGGTCGGATCCTGTAAAAACATCTTCAAATCCGCAATCAAATCCATCACCGTCGGATAGCGAAGTTCCGTTTTCTTCTGCATACATTTTGCAACAATATTACTAAGTCCGTGTGGAATTGTCGCATCAATGGCATCTAACGGGGTCGCATCTTCCTGAATATGCGCTAAGGCAATTGCCACTGCACTCTCACCGGTAAACGGAAGAGAACCGCTTAACATCTCATACATCGATACACCCAGTGAATAGATATCACTCTTCTCATCACTGAATCCTCCCCTTGCCTGTTCCGGAGAAATGTAATGTACCGAGCCCATGGCATTTGCTGTAATTGTATTCGAACTTGCTGCCTTGGCAATTCCAAAGTCACTTACCTTTGCCGTACCATCTTTCGAAATCAATATATTCTGAGGTTTAATATCACGGTGAATAATATGATTGGCATGCGCAGCCTCCAAACCATTTGCAATCTGGAGTCCAATTCCAACTGCCTCTCTCACCGAGAGTTTACCCTTCTGCTCAATGTATTTTTTCAAAGTGATGCCGTCTACAAATTCCATCACAATATAGTGCATATCCTGTTCCTGTCCTACATCATAGACTCCTACGATATTTGGATGGGATAAACACGCAATTGCCTGTGCCTCCTGACGGAATTTTGTAACAAATTTCGCATCCTCGCTATACTCATTTTTTAATATTTTAACCGCCACATAACGATTTAACCGATGGTCTTTGGCACGATATACATCTGCCATACCGCCGGTTCCGACTTTTTCGATTATTTCATATCTTCCACTAATTACTGCACCAATATTAATCATTCTTTCACTCCTTTACAGTCGAACTAAAATCACGCTGATGTTATCTTTGCCACCGGCTTCGTTCGCCTGTTGAACCAATTTTTCCCCTGCCAGTTTCATATCTTCTTTATTTTCTTTTACAATCTTCTCTATCTGGCTGTCTTCAACCATATTTGTCAGTCCATCCGAGCACAGTAATAGTACATCCCCCGGCTCTACTTTCACCTCAAAACAATCCGGTCTGACGGTATCATCCGTCCCCAGTGCTCTTGTAATAATATTCTTATTTGGATGGGTCCGCATCTCTTCCTTTTGGATTTCACCTGACTGAACCATCTCCTCCACAAGCGAATGGTCCACAGTAATCTGCTCCAAATGTTCATGCAGACGATAAAAACGTGAGTCCCCAATATTTGCAATATAGGCAACATCATCTTCTACCATGGCACCAACCACCGTAGTTCCCATGCCGGCAAGGTCGAAATCTTCTTTCGCACACTGATAAACCTTCTGATTTGCCGCTTCAATCGCTTGTTCAAAAGCACTAACCGGAGTCCTTGCTGTTGAACTCTGTATCTGCTTAACCATCTCTGCAATGCATAATCTGGAAGCTAAATCTCCTGCCTTATGTCCCCCCATACCATCTGCAACAAGAAACAGATTCGGAAATCTGCCAATGGGATTCTCTTCACAGAAAACACTATCCTGATTGCTGTTTCTAAGAAGTCCCATATCTGTCATAGAAAATGTATCCACTGTCTGACCTCCTCTAGTTTCTACCATTCTTCGTCAGAAATTTCTTTCGTAACTGACCACAGGCAGCATCAATATCGCTCCCCATCTCTCTTCTTATTGTAACAGTTTTTCTATATTTTTCAAGAATTGTTTTGAACTTCTCAATATCCTCCTTCGTTGAGCGGTAACAATTTCTCTCTTTCACTTCATTTAACGGAATTAAATTAATGTGACAATTTAAACCGGATAACCTGCCCGCCAGTTCCTTTGCATGTTCTTCTTTATCGTTTACACCGCGAATCATACTGTATTCGAACGTAATACGGCGCCCGGTTTTGTCAAAATAATATTTGCAAGCCTGTATGATTTCACCAATGGTATAACGATTGGCTATCGGCATCGTCTGACGCCTGATTTCATCATTTGGTGCATGCAGGCTGATTGCTAACGTAATCTGCAGTTTTTCATCCGCAAGCATTCTGATTTTATCCACCAAACCACACGTTGATACGGTAATATTACGCTGGCTGATTCCAATTCCTTTCTCACAAGAAACCAGTTTTATAAAACGTAGAAGTTCCTCATAATTATCAAGGGGCTCGCCCATTCCCATCACAATGATATTCGATACTCTCTCTTTTGTATCTTTCTGAATTTGATAAATCTGTGAGAGCATTTCCCCGGCAGTCAGATTCCTCGTGAGTCCGGTAAGTGTAGACGCACAGAATGTACATCCCATCCGGCATCCCACCTGCGATGAAATGCACACGCTGTTGCCATGACGATACTTCATCCACACGCTTTCGATTACATGGTCATCTTCCAGTGCAAATAAATACTTTGCCGTATCTTCTTTTTTCGACACCTGTTTTTCCACCTGTCTTACACCGGATATGCAGTAATTCTCTTTTAATTTTTCCCGAAAAGCAGCACTCAGATTCGTCATTTCATCAAAATCATCTGCCTGTTTTTCATGCACCCACTGGAACAATTGTTTTCCACGGAATGCTTTTTCTCCAAGAGAAATGGCAAGTGCTTCCATTTCCTCTAAATTCATGCTCCGAATATCCATCTGTTTCCTCTCTGTTATCTATCCGTTTTCCGCAGTCTCGCCACGAAAAATCCATCACTTTGCTGAAGTCCCGGTATCATCGTAAGCATCCCTTCTGCCGTCATGCGGTTACATAATATCGGTGGCAAAAAAGAATTTAATGACTCGAGTTTTAATCCTAAGTGTTCTACAAAATAGCGAACATTTTCTTCGTTTTCTGCCTGATTCACTGTGCATGTACTGTAAATCAAAACACCTCCCGGTTTTACCATTTTCTCAGCGTTTTCTACAATCTTTCGCTGAATTGGAACAAGTTCTTTGGCATGTTGCAATGCATGGTATTTGATTTCCGGTTTGCGTCCGATAATTCCAATTCCGGAACATGGCACATCGCAGAGAACAACATCTGCCTGCGAAAAAAATGCTTCATCACTCTTTGTCGCATCCCACACTTTACAGGAGACATTTTGGAACTTTAGGCGTCCAAAATTTTCCTCAATTTTTTTAACCTTTGATACCGTTTTATCTCTGGCACTCAAAGAGCCCTCACCCTTTAAGCATAAAAGCGCATGCATTGCTTTCCCGCCGGGTGCACTGCACACATCCACAACTTTATACCCCGGCCGGATTCCGGCACACAAAACCGGGAGCATCGAGCTTTCATCCTGTACAAAAAACACCCCTTCTTCATAACCCGGTATTTTTTTTATGTCTTCCACACCGGAAATAATCACCGTATCATCCATATAATAGGCTTTTTTGACAGCGACACCGGCTTTCCTTAGTTCCTCGCAAAACATTTTTTTCGTCCATTTAGACGTATCAATATGTAACGTAATGTCCTTTGTATTCTCCAAAAAAGCCATGCCGATTTTTTTTGTTGTTTTTTTGCCGTACTGTTCACATAAATGGTCATATAAATCCCGTGGCAGAGATAAACTTTCCCACGGTTTCAAAGAAATTGAATCCCCGTTTCTCAGTATTGTCCTAAGCACACCATTTACAAAAGCAGTATGTTTTTGTCCTTCTTTCTTTTTTAAAAGTTCCACTGCCTCGTGACAGCTCACTGCCTCCGGCACTTTCTCCATATAGCGGATTTCATAGAGTGCCATGCGAAGAACCGTGCGAACCGGTGCTGTCATTTTTAAGACCTGAATCTTTGCAAATTGATTCAGAATTGCATCTAGTTCAACACTGCGCTCAATTGTTCCGTAAGAAAGACGTTTCAAAAATCGTTTGTCTCTCGTCAAAAAATCATTCTGTTCCACAATCCGGTGAAAAACAGAGTCGCTGTGCTCCCCCTTTTCCATCGTTTGATAAACAACTTCATATGCCTGTAATCTCATCAGTCACGATTGTTCCTTCCAAATAATAAAATCAGTCTTAACAACTGTAAAATCGCAGCAGCCGCAGAAGCCACATAGGTCAGTGCCGCCGCACGCAGAACCTTTTTTGCGCCATCGTTTTCCATTGTTCCAAGAATTCCCGTATCCTGTAAAATCACAAGTGCACGTCTCGATGCATTAAACTCAACCGGAAGGGTCACAACCTGAAACAATACTGCTGCACTAAAAAAAACAATTCCTGCCGTAATTAACACCGGCATACTAAACAAAATGCCGGCAAGAATGAAAAACCACGAAACTCCGGAACCAAAATTTGCAACCGGAACTAATACGGTACGAATGGATAATGGTACATACGAATTGGCATGCTGTATCACATGTCCGCACTCATGTGCCGCCACCGCAATTGCCGCTACTGAATTGCTGCCATACACAGAATCCGAAAGCCCGATCTGCTTCGTTCTCGGATTATAATGGTCCGTCAGATTTCCACTAATATGGCATACCGTCACATCGTTAATTCCCGCATAGGATAAAATGCGCTGTGCTACCTGAGCCCCTGTAAGACCGGACGCACTTCTTACCACACTGTACCTTGCAAAATTTCTCCGAACCATCGCAGAAGCAATCAATGATAAAACAACGCCAATTAAAATCAATACATATGTTGGGTCCCAGAACATATAAAAGGGACTTCCATATCCATATCCGTAACCTAGCATAAACAATCACCCTTTTCTATTTTTACACCGCGCAAGAAACTTCCGGCATCCATTCGTTTCTTTCCTTCTAACTGCACTTCTAAAAGTTCCAGACAGCCGTCACCGGTCTGAACGATGAAACTATTTTTTAATACATCCACAACAGTACCCGGTTTTTCTCCCGTATTTTCAGCAAGCACGTTCGCACGCCAGAGTTTTAATGTTTTTCCCCGGAATGTGGTATACGCACTCGGCCATGAATTCATTCCACGAATATATCGTTCCACTTTCGCAGCATCCCAATTCATGTCAATTTTACCCATATCTTTTTTGAGCATTTTCGCATAGCAGCTTAAACTGTCATCCTGCTTTTGTGGTACAATCTCACCTTTTTCCACTTTCTCCAAAGTTTCTAACAAAAGGTCTTTTCCCATTTCCGAAAGCCTATCATGAATCGTTTCTGCTGTATCCTCTTTTTCAATCACCGTTTCTGCTTTTAACAGCATATCACCGGTATCAAGTCCTTCTGCCATCTGCATCGTCGTTACACCGGTTTTTTCATCCCCTTCAAGGATTGCCCACTGCATCGGTGCCGCACCGCGCCAGCGCGGAAGTAACGACGCATGAACGTTAATACAGCCGAACTTTGGATAATCTAAAATCTCTTTGGATAAAATCTGTCCAAAAGCAACAACTACAATCACATCACATGGAATCTTTCGAAGCTGTTCCACAAATTCTGCATCTTTTACACGTGCCGGTGTATAGACCGGAATGTCATTTTCAACTGCCACTTCTTTCACCGGAGTAAAAACCAGTTTTCCGCTGCGTCCTCTCGCCTTATCCGGCTGTGTCACAACTGCTGTAACCGTATGCTCTTTTGAGGCAATCAGACCTTCTAATACAGGAACGGAAAAATCCGGTGTACCCATAAAAATTACATTCATGTGCTGTCTCCTATTCTCCAAATTCTTTTTCAAATTCCTCGATGGTATACAGTCTTCCCTCCACTTTATTTACATACAAACCGCCATCTAAATGCTCGATTTCATGTACCAAAGCGCGGGCAAGCAATTCTTCTCCCTCAATCTCAAAAGGCTCCATCTCTTCATTGTATGCCTTTACGACAACATGATTCGGTCTTGTTACTATACCAACTTTGTCCGGTACGCTTAAACAGCCTTCACTGCCTCTCTGCTCACCATCGGCCGAAATAATTTCCGGATTAATCAAAACAATCGGATTACTTCTGTCTTCCGTAATATCAATTACGGCAATCCGTTTCAAAATACCGACCTGAGGTGCTGCTAAACCAACACCATCTGCGTCATACATCGTATCAAACATATCCGCAATTAACTCTTTATTTTTTTCTGTCATCTCTTTTACTACTTTACATTTTTTGGTGAGAATATCATCACCAATCATACGAATGTTACGAATTGCCATTTTTTCCTACCTGCCTTTTCTTTTCTTAGATTTAGTAACCATTTACCGGGTCTCTGTCATACTGCACACTGCATGTTTTTTGATTTACGACACGGCGGTTTGCTTCTTCTGCAATTTCTCTGACACAAGCCATTGCTTCTTCGTCCATGCTCTTTACATATAGAACATACCGGTACCTGTCTTTGGCACGGCTTAACCCGGCTTTTGACGGACCAATAAGCGTAACTGCATCACCGCACACAGAATGTATGTTTTCTGCCAGTTTTTCGCTCAATGTTTTCGCTTCGTTCTCTTCTTCCGATAGAATGAGAATCGCCGCCATCTGCGAATATGGCGGATACTTCATAAGCCGCCTGAATGCCAGTTCATTTTCGTAAAAATATTCGGCATCCTGCCCGGCAACCGCCTGAATTGAGTATTCCTCCGGATTATAAGTCTGAATCACAACTTCCCCGGCTTTTTCTGCCCTCCCGGCGCGGCCGCTTGCCTGCATAAGCAGTTCAAATGTGCGCTCACTGCTTCGGTAATCCCCCGCATATAAACTCATGTCAGCCGCTAATGCTGCCACGAGCGTAACATTAGGGAAATCATGCCCCTTTACAATCATCTGGGTGCCAATTAAAATATCTGCTTCGCCATTACGAAAGGGTGTCAGGACACTTTCATGTCCGTGTTTTCCCGTTGTTGTATCTCCATCCATCCGAAGAACTCTTGCCGTGGGAAACCGCTTATTCAGCATCTCCTCGACTTTCTGCGTGCCAAGCCCAAATGCTGCAATATATGGCGAACCGCACGATGGACATGTCTTTGGCATAACGATTGCATGTCCACAATAATGACAGACCAATGTATCTACATCACCGACATGATTTTTGTGTGCCGTCATAGAAACTTCACAATGACTACATTTTAACACAAAACCACAACTGCGACAAGAAACAAAGCCTGCATATCCACGCCGGTTTAAAAATAGTATGGTCTGCTCCCCTCGTTTTAACCGTTCCTCGATTTTCTCCTGCAGCACACGGCTGAAAATTGAACGGTTTCCTTCTTCTAATTCTTTCCTTAAATCCGCCACATAAACCTTTGGCATACTGACATGGTTTACTCGGTGCGGTAACGTAAGAAGTGTATACTCTCCCGTTTTCGCCTTCTCATAGCTCTCAACTGACGGTGTCGCGGAGCCTAATACAACACTTGCCCCGCTCTGCCTTGCTCTCTCAATCGCCACATCTCTTGCATGATATTTGGGCGGCTTTTCACTTTTATAACTCATCTCATGTTCTTCATCAATGAGAATAAGTCCCAGATTTGAAAATGGAATAAACAAAGCGGAACGTGGTCCGACAACGATATCCACTTCTCCTTGTTTTGCCCTCTCATACTGGTCGTATTTTTCTCCTTCTGACATTCTGGAATTTAATACCGTTACCCGGTCTCCAAACCGCTTTTGAAAACGAACTACCGTCTGGTAAGTAAGTGCAATTTCAGGAATCAGCATAATAACTTGTTTGTTCTCCTGTAAAACTGCCTGTATCATTTCCATATAGACTTCCGTTTTTCCACTGCCGGTAACACCATATAGCAGATACGTCGTCCGCCTTCCCTGCCGGTAGTCTCCGGTAAATGCATCCACTACCGTCTGCTGTTCTTCATTCAGCATCTTTTTTTCGGAAGATGCCTTTCCATCAAAGACCGGATTCCTATATTTCTTTTGGTTTGTAACAGTAATCCATCCCGCCTTCGCCATGCTGTCAATCACGGGTTTCGTAATCTTATATTTTTTTGCCGCCAGCTTGCTTGTCATCTGTCCACCTTCTGCAAACATTCCCTGCAGGAGGCGCGCTTTTGCTTTATAATGCTTTAACAGACAGCGGTTTAATTCCTTCTTCATTTCATCTTCGGGCAAAGCAAAATTAAGCCAGTGTTCTTCCACTGACTTAATCTGCCTCCGAATCGGAAGCACCGTTTTTAATGCTTCATTCATTGTTGTTCCATATCTTTGTCGAATCCATGCTGCCAACTGAATCAACTTAGATTCTACCGGAAGTTCCTTTTTCTCAATCTCAGAAATTTCCTTCATCCGTTCAACCGGCCATGCCGCCTGTTCCGTTATATTCATTACATAACCGCGAATCAGACGATTTCCCCTTCCAAAGGGGATTTTGACACAGCACCCGGCAAACACTTCACCTTCCCATTGTTTCGGAATTATATACTGAAATGTCCGGTCGAGTGCTTCCACCGACAAATCTACGATAATATCTGCAAACAACCTGTCACTCCTTTATCAGTCGTTTCACAACTTCATCCATTTTCATTCCACGGGAACCTTTTACCAGTACCCAGTCTTCTTTTTGAAGTTTTGTTTCCAATTCTTTCATTACTTCATCTTTAGACTCTGCAGAAAAAACCGGAATATCGCTATGTGCCTTTACATAATCACTGATGTGAGCCGCTTCTTTTCCAACCGTAAAGAGGTAGTCAAGCCTGCATCCCTTATTTTGTTCCTCTATGATAAACTGTCCGATTCCCTCGTGAAGTTTTCCGGAATCTTTTCCCAGTTCCAGTACATCCGCAAGAACGGCAATTCGTCTGCCATTTCCCGGATAATCAAACAGCGCATGAAGATTACTCGTAATCGAATCCGGGCTTGCATTGTAAGTATCATCAACAACGTGAATCCCATTTATATCATGCACAACACCACGCATCGCAATCGGCTTGTAATTTTTCAAAGCCTTAATGGCATCCTTTACCGGCACGCCATACTTGCGGCCAATTGCTATCGCAATCACGGCATTATTTACATTATGGGTTCCCATCACAGACAGCAAAACTTTTTCTTTTCCCTCGCTGTCATGATACACAAAACTCTGTCCGTCCTCATTTGCACTCATTTCATCCGCAAAATACTCACAGCCGGACTCTGTTCCATAGTAAGAAACCTTATAGTTCCCTTTGCAACGGGTGGACGGAACCTGTGTCTCAACTAATTGTCTCACATCTCCGTTACCGCTGGCAAACAGCGTACCGCCATCCGGAAGATAACTAACAATCTTTCCTTTTTCTTTGCAGATGTTTTCTCTTGAGCCCAAATTCCCAATATGAGAAACACCAATATTTGTCAAAACTGCGCATTCCGGTTTTACCATCTCGACTAACCGATCCATTTCACCCGGCATACTGATTCCCATTTCAATCACGGCAAGTTCTGTATCTTCATCCAGTTCAAACATCATCAGTGCCACACCAATCTGGCTGTTTAAATTCTTGTAAGTTTTAACCGTGCGGTACTTCGTTTCCAGTACGGCAGCAATCATTTCCTTCGTCGTTGTCTTTCCAACGCTTCCGGTAATACCAATGATTCTTACCGGAAGTTTACTGCGGTACCAGGCAGCAAATTTCTGCATTGCCAAAAGTGTATTGGAAACGTATATTCCGGCACCCTTCTTTTCCTTCTCTCTGTCATCCGAAAAAAATACACAAGAAGCCCCTGCCTCCAACACATCCGGAATAAAACGGTGCGCATCCACACGCTCTCCTATAATTGGCACAAATAAGGTTCCAGTCTTTACTTCTCTTGAATCGGTTGAAACATTTGTCACGGCAGCATTTTCATCGCCCCAAACAAGTTTACCACCGACTGCTTTCACAATATCCTTTATCTGAACCTGTCTCATCTTGTCACCCCTATCAGTTTGCCGCAATGACATCTGCCATCTCGTAACGGCCCACTGTCTTTCCTTTTAAGAATTTTGCCGCTGCCACAGCGCCTTTTCCAAATACAGCTTTACTGTAGGCAGTATGGGAAAATGTAATCACTTCATCTTTACCGGCAAAAATCACATCGTGGTCGCCGACAATCGTACCACCACGCACTGCGGAAATGCCAAGTTCTTTTTTATCACGTTTCTGTCTTCTCTGCGAGCGGTCATAAACATACTCGTATGGATTTCCCATTGCCTCATTAATGGAATCCGCTAATGCAAGTGCCGTACCGGATGGAGCATCCAGTTTCTGGTTGTGATGTTTTTCTACGATTTCCACATCAAATCCTTCTGTAGCAAATACTTTTGCCGCATCCTGCACCAGCTTCAAAAGTGTGTTGATACCAAGTGACATATTCGCAGATTTCAAAACGGCTGTCTGTGTTGCTGCTTCTTCAATTTTAGCAAGCTGCTCATCGTCATATCCGGTTGTGCAAAGTACTACCGGCACTTTTTTCTCTTTGCTGAATGTAAGAATATCATCCAAAATTTTTGGTGTCGAGAAATCAATCAAAGCATCTGCCTCTACATCACAGTCTGCTAATTTCTGAAAAACAGGATAACAATGTTCTTTCGTATCCACCATATCAATTCCTGCTACAATTTCTGCCTCAGCATCTTCATTTACAATTCCGGTAATCATGCGCCCCATTGCACCATTACATCCGCACATAATAATTCGAGTCATCGTCTTCCTCCTAATTCTTTTTCAATCGTAACTAATTATTTGATAACGCCGGCTTTTCTCATTTCCTCTTCCAGTCTCTTTGCATTTGCATCTTCCATTTCTGTAAGAGGCAGACGCAAACTGCCCACTTCCATTCCCATCAGATTCAATGCCTTCTTTACAGGAATCGGATTTACTTCGCAGAACAAAGCCTTTACCAAATCAAAATATTTCAACTGCATCTCACAGCTCTTTACCACATCACCATCAAGATAGCTTGCCACCATATCATGGGTCTCTTTTGGCAGAATATTTGATAATACGGAAATTACGCCTTTACCGCCAAGGGAAAGAACCGGCACAATCTGGTCATCATTTCCGGAATATACATCAACGGTTCCCTTAGCTAAACTCATTAATTCCGCAACTTCTGAAATATCACCTGTCGCATCCTTTACGCCGACAATATTTGGTACTTCATGACACAAATCCACAACTGTCTGTGGTGCTAATCTGGTACCCGTACGACTTGGTACATTATATAAAATAATTGGAACATTAACTTCTTTTGCAATGGCTTTGTAATGTGCTTTCAAACCATTCTGTGTTGCCTTGTTATAATATGGAGTAACTAAGAGAAGTCCATCCACTCCACTTTTCTCTGCTTCTTTTGACAACTCAATTGCCGACTGTGTGCAGTTCGAACCGGTTCCTGCGATAACCGGAATCCGTTTATTAATTACTTCACAGGCAAAACGAATACATTCCAAATGTTCTTCATCTGACAGTGTCGATGCCTCACCGGTTGTTCCGCAAATAATGATGGCATCTGTTTTATTTGCCACATGAAACTCTAACAGTTCTCTCAATTTTTCATAATTCACACTTCCGTCGTCATTCATTGGTGTAATCAATGCAACACCTGCTCCAGTAAAAATAGCCATTTTCTTCATCCTTTCTGAATTACGTTTTGTGCTTATGAATGGATTGCAAAAAAAGGAGCTGACACACGTGCCAACTCCTCATTGTTTTCGATAACGAGTAGCACTCCATCATAGCGATGACAGTCATATGATTATTTACCATATGCCCAGAAGAATCATGTGCAGGCAATCCTCTCCTTCGGCAGACGTTCCTTTCACAAATCATCATCCATCCTGTCATGTCCGATTTGCTACTGATAAAGTCCGCGCCTCTACCTTTCTATATAAAAGAATATCACTCTTCCCTTTAGCGGTCAAGCATTAGTTCACTCTTTTTTATCTTCTTCATCAATCACACAGGCCGCAGTAATCTCATTACTCTCTTCCACACACTCCAATTTGCTGACGGAAATTTCATAAGCAACGCGTGTTTCATATTCCTCATCACCAACCTGCTTTTGGTATTCACGGCTCTGAATCCGTCCCCACAGCTGAACGTGTTCTCCTACACCAAATCCATCGGCATAACGAGCATTTCTTCCCCAGCAGATGCAAGGAATGTAATCGGATTTTCCATACGGACGATTGACAGCCATCAAAAGGTCCGCAATTTCTCTTCCAAGCGGTGTCTTTCGATAAACCGGTGGTTTGCACAAATAACCATCCAAAAAAATATAATTCGGTTTCTCTACTTCCATTTCTTCTTCGTCCATATGTAAATCTCTTACAAACACGGATAAAACAAGCCGGTTATGATTTTCTTCATGACGGTTATAAGAGCGAAACTGTCCACTCGCCTCCATATACATACCTCGGTAATCCTTCGTTATGTCAATAAGCCGCTCCGATACCATGAGCGGAATCTTGTCATACACTTGGCTCAATCGTTTTACCGAAAGATACACCATATAGAATCCTTCACCATACACTTCATGGCTAAAAGCAAACTCACTTACCACTTCACCATAAATATTCACCTGATTGTTTCCCAAAATCTTATCTGCCATTTCTCATGACCCCCTTTGTTTTTTGTCTGCTTGAATCAAGCATTTTTCTATACATAACTATATATATGTCGTATAATTCATTTTTAGAACTTATATTTAATATTTTTTATTTTATTTTTACCGTTTTGTTATCATATCATGAATTCTAATATTTTGCAATAAAAATCATGAAATGGTTTTTAGGCAATAGGTGATGTTTCTTTTTTAGGTTTTTAGCAGGAGTTCCAGAAAAGTTTGCATCTCGTGGGCGCTCCCGCTAGACAAACGCGTAAGGGTATCAGTTTGCAAAATACGCAAACTTGATACCCACGTGTTTGTATATGCGTCAGCATAAGCACCCATACCGCTGCGTACTCAACAAACGAAAGTGCCCACGAAAAGCAAAGCCTTTCTGGCAAATTACGGAACCTAAAAAAGAGGCACAAATCATGACCACCAGCTCAGCTGGTGGTTTCCTCTGCGGCTATAAGCCTGTGGTA
>OHAE01000521.1_pt1 | contig 34910 bp, 20 predicted proteins | sample 1577061 | NCBI WGS metagenome assembly OHAE01 (sample SAMEA3541535, study PRJEB24748) | human gut metagenome | biome: human gut; feature: human-associated habitat; material: faeces | place: China | collected 2012
TAGTTTTGCAGAACTGACAACCTTTTTAGGAATATAATGTTTAACCTGTCAACTTAGTCAGGAATTTATCTTCAAACTGACAACTATTTTCAGTACACTTCAAACACCTTTGCGTCTGAAAGAAAATGTAAGTACGTTTTATCCGAAACGCAAGGACGTTTTGATTAAAATGCTTAGGTGTTTTACTTCAAACACAAAGGCGTTTCAATTCGAATGTAAGGACGTTTGAGGCAAGCAATAAAAAGGACAAAGTTGACAGGTTGACGGGTTGTCAGGCATTTTTACAACTTCTATAATATATAGGTGTGGAACAAGTCATATAAGTTATTCCACACCTATATATATAATGTTAGAAAAACCAGTGCCAACCCGTCAACCCGTCAAGCATATGCCCGTATAGGGCTTTAGAGTAAAAGAAAAAGCAATACGGGGAAAAGAAGTTAATATAAATTCACATAACTATATCGGAAATCAATGTATAATAAAAATTAAAACTTGCATTTCTTCAAGTCTTTTACAATTGTTCCTGAAAAAATATCACTGTATCCTTGAGTAGTCTTCACACTCTGGTGCCCTAACAGTTTCTGGACTGTAGTTATTTGTGCACCATTATAAATCAAAAGAGTTGCATTAGTATGTCGGGCCGTATGAAATGAAAAGTGTTTTTCTATTTTAGCCAGCATACCGATTTTTTTTAAATCCTTATTTACGGAGGAATTCGATTTTAGATGAAAAAAATCATTTACATTCTGATGATATTCCTGCAATAACTGGAGAGCTTTTCCTTGAAAAATAAGGTATAATGGTATGCTGACTTCCGTATTAGTCTTTACAGTTCTAAATATAAGCCATTTTTCTCCTTTTATCGTAACAATATTGTTTTCATTAAGAAGTACAAAGTCTGAATACCGGACTCCTGTGTAACAACAAAACAAAAAAGCTTTTAAACTGTGCGTTAGTGATTCTGAGCACAATGAAAGTTTCAGTTTTTCCAATTTCCTGATTTCTTCAGGAAGCAGAAAACTATGTTTGCTTTGAGTCGTTTTTATCTGGTATTTCTTGAACGGATAATTTTCCAACTGAATGTATCCTCTTTTAATAGCCTCGTTAACAAAAGTCCTTAATTGCCTCATGTGTTTGGCAATCGTATTTGTCTCGTACATTTTTTGTCGCATGAAATCTTCAAATTCAAGAAGAAATGAATAAGTTATATCTTCAAATTCAATAGAAGAGCGAAAGTGATTAAGCAGATCCAATGTCGTTAAAAGATTCTTTTTGGTAGCATCCTTACGCAATGAATGTTCTACCCAATTTCTACCAAAGGACAAAAATGTCATTCTTTCAGTATCATTTTGACGGCTTATGGCTTTAAAAGCAGACAAGTTAATATGAACACCACGTTTCCAGGATTTTAGTTCCTCCCATTGCAATTGCAAAATAAATTCTTCCAACATTCGATTCAGCTCCTCAGAGTGTGGATGTTGGATGATTCTGCTATGACGATTGTCCCATTGTTGCGGATTGACATATATTCCTGTCGAAATGTAAACCTTTTTGCGATTTCTATAAGCTTCTACCTGAATAAGAGCATTGCCTGATTTGTTTAACTTCTTTTTGCGATTGTAGACCAATCTGAAATAAATCTTGTTCATACTATATTGTTTTTAAGAAAATATGCAGATAATATGCAATAAGAAGAAGTTTATTACTTATATAGCATCGATTTTAGCTAAATTAAAACTAACAAGTATCCGGCAAAAAGGATTCATTATTTTGATCCCATGATAAATCCCAGATACAAGAAATGCATATCATTTACTTTATAAAAACATACTTTTGCATGAAAGTGGCAGGTATAAGTGTTAAAAAGCAAGCTTTTGGGGGAATTTTATTGAAAATGGTATAAATATTTAAAAAGATATTACTACTTTTGCGTCCTGTTAGAGTGAATGAATTTTTATTAATGTAAAGTTAAACTTTAAGAGAGATTTTTATGAAAAGAAAATTGATGCTGTTAATGACCTGCCTGATGATAGGTATTGGTCTGGTAAACGCTCAAATCTCAAAGGTAACTGGTAACGTTACTTCTGAAGAGGATGGTTTACCTGTAGTGGGCGCATCAGTATTGGTAAAAGGTACCACTGTAGGTACTGTTACCGACATTGATGGTAATTTTACGTTGACTAATGTGCCAAGTTCCGCCGGAACTTTGGTCATTTCTTTCATCGGAATGCAGTCGCAGGAAGTGAAGATTAAGCCTATCGTAAAAGTGGTGTTGAAGTCTGATGCTGAGGTACTTGATGAAGTTGTGGTAACTGCGTATGGTACTTCTACCAAAGGGTCATTTACAGGTTCTGCAGCAGTGATGAAAGCTGATAAAATTGAGAAACGTCAGGTGTCAAACGTATCAAATGCATTGGCTGGAGCTGTAGCAGGTGTGCAGATTTTGAGTAATAACGGTCAGCCGGGTGAAGATGCAAAAGTGCGTATCCGTGGTGTCGGATCAATCAATGCCGGAACAGACCCGTTGTATGTAGTAGACGGTGTGCCTTATGATGGAGATTTGTCATCTATCAACTCTGCAGATATTGAATCAATGACAGTGTTGAAGGATGCGGCTTCTACAGCGTTGTATGGTGCGCGTGGTGCAAACGGTATCATCATGATTACTACTAAAAAAGGTACTTCTGGTAAGGCACGTGTAAACTTCGATGCAAAATGGGGTGCCAACTCTCGTGGAGTAAAGAACTACGATGTGCTGACAAGTTCAAAGAATTATCTGGAAAAAGCTTACGAAGCTATCTATAATGGTTATGTACAGACCAATGGCATGACTCCGCAGGCTGCCAATGTAGCTGCAAACAATACTTTGCTTTCTGCTGGAAATGGTGGTGTAGGTTATCAGATTTATACAGTACCTGAAGGTCAGTTGCTGATTGGTAGCAACGGTTTGCTGAACCCGAATGCTACATTGGGCTATACAGATGAATATGGATATTATTATACTCCGGATAACTGGGCTGATGAAACATTTAGAACATCTCTTCGTCAGGAATATAACTTGAATGTGTCTGGCGGTAACGATAAGTCTACTTTCTACATGGCTTTCGGCTATTTGGATGATCAGGGTGTAATTGAAGGTTCTGGCTTGACTCGTTTCAGCGGTCGTTTGAAGGGTGACTACAAGGTAACAGACTGGTTGAAAGTGGGTGCCAACATGAACTATGTAAACTCAAAGAGTAACTATCCGGGCGATCAGGATAATGCATCATCTTCCGGTAATGCTTTCTATATTGCTAATAACATTGCCCCGGTTTATCCGATGTATGTACGTGGAGCTGACAAACAGATTATGACACTGAACGGTCGTAAGGTGTATGATTACGGTGATGGTGTAAGCAGTCCTTCATCACGTGCATTTATGTCTATTGCCAACCCGGCAGGTGACCTTATTTATAATAAGACTGAATTTTTGGCTGACGTGCTGAATGCAAACTGGTTTGCTGAATTGACTCCGATTAAAGGTCTTACCATCAGCGCACGCTTTGGTATGAATATCGACAATACACGTTACAATGATTTGGGTAACGCATATATGGGTCAGAGTGCTTCTTATGGAGGTAATGCTTATCAGGCTGCAATGCGTACTTTCGGTTTCGACCAGCAGTATGTAGCTAACTATCAGTTTGCAGTGAAAGATGTACATCATTTTGATATTACTGCCGGTTACGATGGTTATTCATACCAATATACAGAATTGACTGGTTCAGGTCAGAATCTGTATGACCCGGAAAGCTTCTATATTAGTAATACAATTGATAAGAAGACTGCCAGCGGTATGAAACTGACTTATGCTACTGAAGGTTTCTTTGGTCGTGTCAACTACTCTTATGACGACAAATACTTTGGTAACGTTTCTTACCGTCGTGATGCTTCTTCTCGTTTTGCTCCTGAAAATCGTTGGGGTGACTTCTGGGCTGCAAGTGTGGCTTGGATGATTACACGTGAAGAATTCATGAAGGATATCACTTGGATTAACATGTTGAAACTGAAGGCATCTTTCGGTCAGCAGGGTAACGATGATATCTTGTTCCCAGGTGGATATACTGTAGGAGTGATGGAGACAGCTAAAAACTATTATCCATGGATGGACCAGTATAACATGACTGGTGCAGACGGTGTGTTCTCTGACGGTACGATGATTGCAAAGGGTAATCGCGATTTGACTTGGGAAACTTCAACTTCTTATAACGTAGGTATTGATTTTGCCTTGTTCAATAACCGTTTGAACGGATCGGCTGAATACTTCGGTCGTAAGTCAAGCGATATGCTTTACAACAAACCGGTTGCCGGAAGTGTGGGTTATACTTCTATTCCGATGAACGTAGGTTCTATGACTAACTCTGGTTTTGAATTGGATTTGACTTATTTGATTTTCAACCAGAAGAACTTTACTTGGGATGTAAACCTGAATGCAACTTTTATCAAGAATAAGATTAATAAATTGCATCCGGACTTGGGCGGTAAATTGATTGATGGAAACTACATTTACGAAGAAGGTGAATCAATGTACCGTATGTATTTGGTAGATTATGCTGGCGTAGATCCAGAAACAGGTTTGGCTCAGTATTGGGCAAAAGATGACAAGGGTGAGTTGTATAAAACAGACAATTATGCATTAGCTCAGACTACAAACAAGGTGGCCACAGACAACTTGATGCCGAAGGTATACGGTGGTTTGGGTACTTCTGTACAGGTTTACGGTTTTGATGCTTCTATTCAGTTGTCTTATCAGTTGGGTGGTCAGATTTATGACTCTGGTTATCGTTTCATGATGGCTGGAAAAGGTGACGGACAGAACTGGCACAAGGATATTTACAATGCATGGACTCCGGAAAATAAATATACGGATGTACCTCGTCTGAATGCACAGGATAAGTATACAAACTCTACTTCAACTCGCTGGCTTGCAAGTTCTAACTATCTGAGTGTAAACAATATCACTATTGGTTATACACTCCCGTCTAACTTGGTTCGCAAGATGATGCTGGAAAAACTGCGTGTATATTTCACTGCCGACAATGTAGGATTGCTTTCTGCACGTAAGGGTCTTGACCCGCGTCAGAGCTATACAAGTGCTACTACATCACTTTATACTGCTATCCGTACAATTTCTGGAGGTATCAGCCTTACATTTTAATTAAAATATAAATAAGAAACAGATATGAAAACAAAATATATTTTTGCTTCATTGCTTGTATCTTCACTGGCTGTGACTGGTTGCCAGGATATGGATACATTGCCCGATGGAGGAATCGTGACAGACTCTCAGAAGGAGACCGTTTCTACACTGAATCCTGAACGTGGAGTGGCAAAGGTAAATGCGATTTTCTCTACTTTCAACCAGGCTTTCCCTAACTCAAGTGCATTGGGAGCTGAACGTCATAACGATATTGGTTATCCTACTGTCATGTTGTGTCTGGATTCTAACACAGAAGACGTAGTAAGTGATAACAACGGTTATAACTGGACTGGATATGACTTGACATTTGAAGACCGTGAAAATACTTCCTTGGAAGGACAGATGGTATGGAATGACTTGTATTCTATCGTTTTTGCTGCCAACAATGTGATAGGAAGTATTGATGAAAAAACAGAAGACGCCAATGAGCAGTTCTATCTGGGACAAGGACTGGCTGCACGCGCATTCTCTTATTGGGTAATGGCACAACTGTATCAGTTTAACTATAAAGGTAATGAGGACAAACCTTGTGTACCGCTGATTACAGAAAAGAATTCGGCAGATGCTTCTGTGAATGGTTGCAAACGTTCGTCTGTAAAAGACGTGTATACACAGATTGAATCAGATTTGAACAATGCTATTGATTTGCTGACTAATGCAGAAAAAGGAAGAGTAAAACGTGCTGACAAACGTTATATCAGTCTGTCAGTAGCATACGGACTTCGTGCACGTATGTATCTGTCAATGCATGAATACGCTAAAGCAGCTGATGATGCGGCAAATGCTATCAAGGCGGCAACAAGTGAAGGTATTGCTGTTGCTTCTCGTACTGCAGTGGGTAAGCCGACATTCTGGAGTGTGGACGAAACTAACTGGATGTGGGGTATTATTGTCAGCGAAACAGATGACGTGGTAGATACAGGTATCTGTAACTGGCCTTCTCACATGGGATCACTGAGCTATGGATATGCAAACTATTCAGGTGGTCGTCAGATTAGTTTGAAATTATATAAGGAGATTGATGATGCTGACATCCGTAAACAATGGTGGTTGGATGCCGCTGCAGAATCTGATGGTTTCTTAAGTGACGAACAAGCTGCTTTTGTGGCAAAACAGGGTTACAAGCCTTATACTCAGGTAAAATTCGGTCCCTATAATGATGTGGTAGGTACTACTATCAATGCCAATGATATTGTATTGATGCGTATTGAAGAAATGTATCTGATTGCTGCAGAAGCATACGCTGAAGCTGGAAATCGGGCTGAAGGTGAAAAATATTTCAAAGAATTGCTTAACAACCGTTTGTCAAGCGGATCACAAGCTTATTTAACTGACTATGCTTCTAATCCTCAGGAAGCTGTTTATTTCCAGCGTCGTATTGAACTTTGGGGTGAAGGAGTAATTTGGTTCGATGTAATGCGTCTTAACAAGGGAGTAGACCGTCGTGGAGCTGGTTTCCCGAATGCAGAATGTGTATTTAATATTGCAAAAACAGACGATATCTTGTTGTGGCGTATACCGGAAGCTGAACTTCAGGCTAATAAGGCATTAACTGCAGAAGATAGTCCGGCATGGACTTTACCGAAACCAGTTGCAGATGAATAATAAGTTAGATTAAAGTTAAAAACTAAGAGTATTATGAAATTAAATAAATTCTTTTTCGGATTATTGATGACTCCGGCCGTGATGATGGTAGGATGCAGCGATTATGAAGATACGGAAGTGACAAGTCCGGAAGCTGATGCAGATGCTATAGGAGCTTATTTTAAGAGTAGTGCGACTTCTGCACACTTGTCACCGGAACAGACCTCATTTCAAGTTGTGTTGAACAGAGCTTCTTTCTCTGAAGCTGTAAATGTACCGGTTGAAGTAACTGCTAATGATGATAACTTTTTCTCTTTGTCAGCTAATCAGTTTATGTTTGATGCTGAGAAACAGGTCAGCAACCCGATAACTGTTACTTTTAATCAAAATACAGTGGAGCTTCAGGAAACATATTCTTTAGGATTGCAGGTATCAGACGGAGTGAAAGACCATTTGTATGGTGCAGGTTATACAGATGCAATCTATTCTATGGTGATTGATTATACTTGGAAGAGTGACTCATTGGCATCTACTATGGTGAAAGATGAGTATGCAGGTACATTTGATAAAGAAGGAGCTTTGGCTGCAGTAGAAATTGCAAAAGATTTTGAAGTAGTAAAAACAAATCCATCACCTGATTATACTAAAAATTCTTTGGTGCGTATCTCCAGTTTCTTTGCTACCATCGGTAAGTCAAAGGCTGCAGGAAAAGATCACATTCAGTTTGTGGTAGATAAGGATCATAAGAACCCTCAATTCTTGACAACTGAGTATCTGGCTGATAAGGAAATTTCTCTGAAAGTAAACACTGCAGAATTGGAGACTGGAATGACTCAGAAATTTGCTGAAGAGAAGGAATATCCTATCTGCATGGATTTAGTGAACATTGCAGTAGATGAAACAGCTAATGCTGCAGCTGCTACAACTGATGATGTGACTTATTTGGTAACATATAAGTTGTATGCATTTGATAAGGAAACTGAGAAAAAATATCAGCTTTCTGAAGCAGATGATACAACACCTGTTGAAGGTTCTACTCAATATCAGGCTAAATTTGAAGTGAAATTCGTAAAAGCTTCTGCTGAATAATAGTTATTATAGCTGAAATAATAGAAGAGGTATATCCTGTGTGGATGTACCTCTTTTTTTTGTCTTATTCGCTTAAAAACTGGTCTTTTTGTTAGATTGAACTTCTTAATAATACAAAATAATTGCAATTTTATTCTATTTGTATTCACTTTTTATACACTTGAAAAAGTAGAAGCAAGTTCCTAAAAACCATCTGTTTATCTCTTTTAATATCGTTTTGCTCCTTATAAATAAAATTTAGTGTAAAATTGCCCACTGTTTTATAATTTCTCTTTATTTTCTTACATTCGCGTCCCGTTTGTGATAAATGTATTAGACTAACTTAACTAAATTAAAAGAGAGATTTTATGAAACAAAGAATGACGTTGTTCATGGCCATTCTTCTGATAGGGATTGGTCTGTCAAACGCCCAAGTTTCTCAAGTGACCGGTAATGTGATGTCGGAAGAAGACGGATTGCCGGTAGTGGGCGCATCGGTGTTGGTAAAAGGTACTACTGTAGGGACAGTGACCGACATTGATGGAAACTTTACAATTTCTGGTGTGCCGGCTTCGGCAAAAACTTTAGTGGTTTCCTTTATTGGTTTGCAGAGTCAGGAAGTTGCTGTGAAACCGGTGGTGAACGTAGTGTTGAAATCGGATGCGCAGGCTTTGGAAGAAGTGGTGGTTGTGGCGTATGGTACGCAGAGCGCACGTACGGTGACAGCTTCAGTAGCTTCCATCCGCAATGATGCTTTAAAGGACGTGCCTAATACAAGTCTGGACCAGATGATGCAGGGACGTGCTTCTGGTTTGAACGTAACGACTCCTTCAGGAGGAGTAGGTCAGGCTCCAGTGGTACATATCCGTGGTGTAAACTCGATTACTTCGGGTACTTCTCCTTTGTACGTAGTGGATGGAATGCCGATTCAGTCTGGTGATTTGGGCGGAGGATTGGGTAATGCCAATGCGTTGGCTGACATTAATCCGGCCGATATTCTTTCTATTGACGTGTTGAAGGATGCGGCAGCTGCAGCTTTGTATGGTTCACGTGCGGCAAACGGGGTCGTGCTGATTACTACCAAGCAGGGAAGCAGTGGAAAAGCAAAAGTAACGTATGATGCCTCTGTCGGTTTCTCTAACCGGACGAAGTTCATTGATATGATGAATGCACAGGAGTATGTAGACTTCAAGAACATGGCGGTTCGTAATGCATACGGAACAGATGTTGCGGCTGAACTGGCTGCTATGGATAAGACATTCATCGCTAATCCTGCTTATGGTGATAAGGCATTTAACTTGATGCCGGGAGTAGACTCTAATTGGGCTGATGCTATTTTTCAGAATGGGTTTACACAAGATCAGACTGTAGCCGTAAGTGGTGGAACGGAAAAAGTGAAATATTATATGTCGGCTAATTACAATACGCAGAAAGGTATTGTAGTGGGCGATAACTATAAACGTCTGGGCGGTAAGGCTAACATTGTGGCTAACGTGACAGACTGGCTGAAGATTGGTATGAACTCGAGCGTGAACGTAAGTTCTACATCGCAGGTGGATGCGGCACGTAACGGTTCAAACTTTGCAGTAGGTGGTTTCCCGCGTATGGCGCTGGCTAACTCTCCGAATATGCCTATCTATGATGAAAATGGCAAAGGTTTTTATGATCATTCGTTAGGTGTGTTGGGTTATGGACCTAATGCGATAATGAATACATTCTCGAATCCGGTGGCATTGGTGGAGTTGGGTAATAAGACCAACGTGGATGTAAACCGTATTTTGAGCAGCTTCTTTGCAGAAGTTACTCCTGTGAAAGGTCTCACATTGAAAACCCAGTATAATATTGACGATGCACGTATCGAAAACTCTCGCTTCTGGTCACCTAATCATGGAGATGGAGTAAATAAAGGTGGATATGCGTTCAATGCGGCAGTGCATAGCAGTATCTGGACCTGGACGAATACGGCTACGTATGATTTTACGGCTAATCGTCATCATTTCAATTTCCTGGTGGGTATGGAAGCTACTGAAAACAGCTACAATGAATGGGATGCTTCTCGTACAGAATTGCAGGATGATAAGTTTACGAACTTCCAGGGAACTTTTGCCAATGCCACAGCTTCGGGTGATATATCCAAGAGTTCTATGGTGTCGTATTTTGGACGTATCAACTATGACTTTGCATCGAAATACATGTTCTCTATCAATTTCCGTCGTGATGGTCTTTCTGCATTAAGTAAGGATAATCGCTGGGGTAACTTTGGAGGGGTTTCTGCGGCATGGCGTGTGTCGGAAGAAGCTTTCTTTGAACCCCTCAAGCATGTGATTGAAGACTTTAAGATCAAGGGTAGCTATGGTGTAGTGGGTAATACAAATATCAATGATTATGCTTCGCGTTCGTATTATTCTCCTTACTATTATGGTTCTCAGGGAAGTTATCGTCTGAGCAAGATTGCTGACCCGAATTTGAAATGGGAATCTTCAGAAAAGTATGACGTAGGTTTCAGTGCACGTGTGCTTGATCGTATCGATATTGATTTTGATTATTTCTATACGAAATCTTCAGACTTGATTCTGGATGTGCCACAGGCTCCTTCGAAAGGTCTTCCTGGAAATATCCTGACAACCAATGCCGGAAAGATGACTAACTCAGGTATAGAGTTGACGATTTCTGCGGATATTTTGCGTGAAGGTGCATTCAAATGGAATACAAGTTTTAATATTACGACTACTCGTAATAAGGTTGTGTCTCTGGCTAGCGGTCTGGATAATATTATCAAAGGTGATGTCAGTGGATTGGAAATTACAAATATCACAGTACCTGGCAAGTCTATCGGTCAGTTGTATCTGACACCGACAGGTGGAGTAGATCCGGAAACAGGATTCCGTGTGTTCTATGGAGAAAATGGAGAGCGTGTGCTGTATAATCATGCCTCAGAGGCAAAATGGATGCTCGAGGATGGAACACCTTATAAGGGTAATCTGAAACCGGTGATTTGCGGAAATACGTTACCTACCTGGTATGGTGGATGGAGTAATAACTTCTCTTACAAGAACTTTGACTTGTCTTTGTTCTTCCAGTTCTCAGGTGGAAACTATATTTATAATGGTACGAAGGCGACGGTAAGTGACATGCGTTACTGGAATAACTCGAAGGAGGTACTTCAGAATTACTGGACTCCGGAAAGAAAGAATGCCATGTTCCCGAAACCTGTGTATGGCGATAACTATTCTAATGGTTCGGCCATGCCTATCAGCGAGTGGGTGGAAAAAGGTGATTATTTGCGTTTGAAGAATATTTCACTGGGTTATACTTTCAATACGAAGAACTGGGCGAGCGCTATCGGTATCAGCAAGTTGCGCGTATATGCACAGGTGCAGAACTTGTTCGTAATTACGGGCTATTCGGGTATGGATCCGGAGGTGATGTCGAATACGACTAATGCTACTCTGGCTCCGGGTACGGATAAAAATACTTTGCCACAGGCACGTACATACACATTTGGTGTGAACTTGGCGTTTTAATTGTTGAATTTTTAAAAGCAGATTCGAATGAAAAAATATATTGTATATGCTATATTGATGGCTGGAACCACGTTGAGTAGTTGCAGCAGCAGTTTCTTGGATCAGGAACCACCTTTGTACATTGAGCCGGGAGATATTTATAATGATGCAAATCGTTTGGAAGCAGCTGTATTAGGCTTGTATGGTTCGATAAAAAATGATGCGTTGGATTCCTTCATGGGAGGAAAAACCTATCTGGTGTTTGATAACCGTGGAGAAGATATTGTAAATTCTGACCCGAACTTGATTACGCTGGCCAATACTTATAAGTTTAATGTGGGAAAAACAGATGCAGAAAATACGGTGACCTGGAGCATGGCATACGCTGCCATTAACCGTGTCAATATTTTCTTGGATGAGTTGGAAGGTGCTAAAGCTACTGCTGGAGAAAAGTATGAGCAGTATAAAGCGGAGGCAAAGTTTGTGCGTGCATTTGCTTATTACTATTTGAATAATCTGTATGCTACGCCCTACGTAATTAATCCGGACGCGAAATCAGTGCCTTTACGTTTGACTCCGGAAAAGAACGGTGAGCACAATGCGTTGAAACGTGCTACAGTGAAGGAGGTTTACGAACAGATTCTTTCGGATTTGGAAAATATCAGTGCGTTGCCGGTAAAAGCAAAAGCAGATGAACCGACTGTAACTCGTGCTACACAGGCGGCTGCCAATATGTTGAAGATGCGCGTGTATATGTCCATGAATAACTGGACAGAGGCGGTAAAAGCAGGTAAGCTGGTGACAAGCTACGAACTGACTCCGAAGTTTGGAGATATGTTCAAGGCTCCTTATTATACGGATGAAACCATATTCTCTTTGCCGATGAAGGAAACAAACCGCCCGAATACCCAGCAAGGATTGGCAGAATATTATTATGCTAAGAATACAATTCTGTGGGTAGACGTGGAGAACGGTATCATGGGCAAGCCGAATTACAATTCAGCTGATGATGCCCGTGTGCAGATGAAGAACGAAAAAAATCAGTTGCTGAAGTTTACGGATGCTGCACAGAAACTGGATTGGGCACCGATTTTCCGTTATGCGGAAACGTTGTTGAACTTGGCTGAGTGTTATGTAAATCTGGGTGGAACTGAAAATGAGAAACTTGCCAGAGAATGTTTGAAACAGGTGAGATTCCGTTCATTACCGGAGACAAGCAATCAGTTGGATATTGATCATTTGTCTGGTGAGGATTTGAAGATGGCGGTTTACAACGAACGTCGTCTGGAGTTTATCGGTGAGGCGATGCGAGGCATTGATGTGTTGCGTCGCGGAGCTAACTTTGAACGGAAAACACAGATTACTCCGCAGAGTAGCGGATATGTCTGGCCGATTCCACAAAGCGAAGAATTGATGAATCCGGATTTGAATAAATAAGGAAGAAGTAAAAAGAGCGTATCTGTAATGAGATGCGCTTTTTTTATTTATATTTGCGCTCTATAGAATTTAGATTTATACTGAATGAAAGAATTTGTAATATCAGAAGCACAGACAGAAAAAGCTGTGCTGGTGGGTTTGATAACCCAGACTCAGAATGAACGTAAGACCAATGAATATTTGGATGAGCTGGCTTTCCTCGCTGAGACGGCTGGGGCAGAGGTAGTAAAACGTTTTACACAGAAACTGGATACGCCGAACTCGGTGACTTACGTGGGTAAAGGTAAGTTGCAGGAGGTGAAAGAATACCTGGAGTTGCAGAACGAGAGTGAAGAGACGGAAATCGGGATGGTGATTTTCGATGATGAACTTTCGGCCAAGCAAATCCGTAACATTGAGAATGAACTGAAAGTGAAGATTCTGGACCGTACTTCACTGATTCTGGATATTTTTGCGATGCGTGCGCAGACAGCCAATGCCAAGACGCAGGTGGAACTGGCGCAGTATAAGTATATGCTTCCGCGTTTGCAGCGTTTGTGGACGCACTTGGAACGCCAGGGTGGTGGTTCCGGTGCCGGTGGTGGTAAAGGTTCTGTAGGTTTGCGTGGTCCGGGTGAAACTCAGTTGGAAATGGACCGTCGTATCATCTTGAATCGTATGGCTTTACTGAAGCAGCGTCTGGCTGAAATTGATACGCAGAAGTCTACTCAGCGCAAGAACCGTGGACGCATGATTCGTGTGGCACTGGTGGGATATACCAACGTGGGTAAATCGACCTTGATGAACCTGCTGGCCAAGAGTGAGGTCTTTGCGGAAAACAAATTGTTTGCTACGCTCGATACCACCGTGCGTAAAGTCATTATCGAAAACCTGCCTTTCTTACTTTCGGATACGGTAGGATTTATCCGGAAATTGCCTACTGACTTGGTCGATTCGTTTAAATCTACGCTGGATGAGGTGCGTGAAGCGGATTTGCTGGTACACGTGGTAGATATTTCACATCCGGATTTTGAGGAACAGATTCAGGTGGTAGAGAAAACAATTGCCGATTTGGGTGCAGGTGGAAAACCGAGCATGATTGTATTTAATAAGGTAGATGCCTATACGTATGTGGAAAAGGCAGAAGATGACCTGACTCCGAAGACGAAAGAAAATATTACGCTGGAGGAACTGATGCACACTTGGATGGCGAAACTGAATGATAATTGTATCTTTATTTCCGCGCGTGAGAAGACCAATATTGATCAGTTCCGTGACTTATTATATAAAAAGGTAAAGGAACTGCATGTGCAGAAATATCCTTACAATGATTTTCTATATCAGACATACGACGAAGAATAACGACAAGAAAATATGACACAACACTATCGTTTACTGACAAAAGAAGAAATCGCACGACTGGAGGCACAGCACTGCATCGCTTCCGACTGGACTGGAGTGGAAGTGGTTGATGATTTTCGTACGGATTATATTTATCACACCCGTTTCTCCGGAAAAGTGCGACTGGGCGTTTTTGAGAAAGAATTTACATTGGCAGGAGGGATAAAAAAACATTCCGGATTGTATTATGCTACTTTGCACAATGTAACGGTGGGCGATAACTGCTACATTGAAAATGTAAAGAATTACATTGCCAATTATGAGATAGGGCATGATACTTTTATCGAGAATGTAGATATCATCCTGGTGGATTGTCATAGCCGCTTTGGAAATGGAGTGGAAGTTTCAGTCCTCAATGAAACTGGCGGGCGTGAGGTGATTATTCATGACCGTCTTTCTGCTCATCAGGCGTATATCATGGCGCTTTATCGCCATCGTCCGGTGCTTATAGACAAAATGCGAAAGATTATCGAGTCTTATGCTGATGCACATGCGTCAGATACAGGAACTATCGGAAGTCATGTAATGATAGTGAATGCCGGTTACATCAAGAATGTACGGATTGGCGATTATTGCCAGATTGAAGGAACCGGTCGCTTGAAGAATGGAAGCATCAATAGTAATGAGCATGCACCGGTGCATATAGGTTATGGAGTGATTTGTGATGACTTTATTATCTCAAGTGGCTCACACGTAGAAGATGGTACGATGCTTACACGTTGTTTCGTGGGACAGGCTTGTCATTTGGGACATACTTATTCGGCTTCTGATTCTCTGTTCTTTAGTAACTGTCAGGAGGAAAATGGAGAGGCTTGTGCTATTTTTGCCGGACCTTTTACCGTGACGCACCATAAGTCTACGTTGCTCATTGCCGGCATGTTCTCGTTCATGAATGCAGGTTCAGGCTCTAACCAGAGTAACCACATGTATAAGTTAGGGCCGATTCATCAGGGGGCATTGGAGCGAGGTGCTAAGACCACTTCTGATTCTTATATCCTGTGGCCAGCCCGTATTGGTGCCTTTTCACTGGTGATGGGACGTCATGTCACTCATCCGGATACTTCGAACCTGCCTTTTTCTTATTTGATAGAGGAAAAGAATACAACTTATCTGGTGCCGGGTGTCAATTTGCGGAGTGTAGGTACAATTCGTGATGCGCAGAAGTGGCCTAAACGTGACCAGCGGAAAGACCCGAACCGTTTGGACCAGATTAATTATAACTTGTTGAGTCCATACACCATTCAGAAGATGATGACCGGCCGACAGATTTTGAAGGAACTGGCTCGTGTGTCGGGGGAAACTTCCGAGATTTACTCTTATCAAAGTGCGAAAATCAAGAATTCGGCACTGAATAAGGGAATCAAGTTTTATGAGACTGCTATCCATAAATTTCTGGGAAACTCCGTTATCAAGCGTCTGGAAGCCATTCATTTTGCTTCTGATGAAGAAATCCGTGCTCGTCTGGTTCCGGATACGCCGATTGGAACAGGAGAATGGGTGGATATTTCCGGACTGATTGCTCCGAAGAGTGAGATAGAACGCCTGATGGAAGATATTGAGTGTGACCGTTTGAACAGTGTGGATGAGATACACGACCGTTTTGCAGAGATGCACGCCAATTATTATACGTATGAATGGACGTGGGCGTATGAAAAAATGCTTGATTTCTATGGCTTGCAGGCTGATACGATTACAGCGGCAGACATCGCAGCTATCGTACGCCAGTGGCAGGAAGCCGTAGTGGGACTGGATAAGATGGTGTATGAAGATGCCAAGAAGGAATTCTCGTTGACTTCCATGACCGGATTCGGAGCAGATGGGAGCAGTGAGGAAAAGGTGCGCGACTTTGAAGAAGTACGTGGCGTGTTCGAAAGTAATCCGTTTGTGACAGCGGTGCTGGAACATATAAAGGTAAAAACGGAGCTTGGAAACGAACTGATAGAACGTGTAAAGAATTTATTGTAAAATGGGAGGTACTGCGTATGGAAAGAATATGCAGATATATATGTTTGCTTTGCGTTTGCTTCATGGCTTTGCAGGTGCAGGCCAATAGAAGAAAGGTGATGGAATGTCCGGGTTTCGTCTTGTCGAATACGGCGGAGATAGAATTCAAACGGATTATCCAGACCAGTGAACAGACTCAGGTCGATGCGGTGATGTATGGTAAGCCGGGAACTCCGGTTGTCATTTCTTCAAAAGCAGCATTGAAATGGGCCGATGGAGGGATGGCACAGCTTCGTGAGGCGGAACGTATTTCCATTGATGGAGTGACTGAGCCGGAGGTAATTGAAGAGAATGGGACTTTGGAAGTAACTCTTTCTTTTTCGCCAGTTCCTTCGGATGTGCATGAAGTAGATTTTATTGAGCCTGAGATGGGATGGAGCATCTTTGGCATTCAGTTGAGTCGGGAAGAACCTTATGTGTATGTGCCTAATTACCTTACTACAGATAAGCCGGAACGGAGCAATGAAATTCCAGAGCCTGGATTGTCGGTAGGAAAGGCCATAGTAAACGGTTATATTTTAGGGTATGATCCGAGAATGTCATTGTTTACGGAACTGGAATATGAAGACGGCCTTTTTCCTAAGGAGTGGAAGCAAAGCATTAAAGTCCGTCAGGATGGCTCGTTTCATCTGGAAGCAGAGTTGTTGCAACCAACTTTGACGGCATTGCGGTTGAACGAAGCGGTCTTGAAACTGTTTCTTGTGCCCGGCGAAGAGGTGACGGTATATATCAATCTTCCTCGCCTGAGCATGTCCGCTTCCCGTTTGTTGGGTAAGCGTTACGAGAAAAAACAGAAGGCCTGGTTTGACGGAGCTGCTGAGACTATTAACCGGGAGCTGGCCGGTTCCTCTTCTTCTGCTGCACTGAATGCCTATCGTGCCGTTGAAAAAGGCTTGATGGAGAGTCCGGAGGTCGCTTCCAGGTTACAGTCTGACTATGAGCAGGTGATGCCCATCTGTACCCGGCTTACTGCTTCCTCTTCCCTGTCTTCAGATGACCGGAAGGTGCTGAAAACGGTGAATTTTCCGGAAATTCGTATGTATGTGGAAGCCGTGGCAGAAGCACTTCAGCAGAATGCCGAACGGATGGAGTCAGTGAAAGAAGCAGTGATTGCTTCGCTGGATGCGCAGGTAGAAGGGGCGGATATTCTTCCTAAGATTATTGCTCCTCATAAAGGGCGTGCCATCTTGATAGACTTCTGGGCTACGTGGTGCGGTCCTTGTAAAAAAAGTATGCAGTCTATGGTACCGCTGAAGAAAAATCTGTCATCGAAAGACATCGTATATATTTATCTGACAGGACCTTCTTCCCCTGAAAATATCTGGAAATCAAATTTGTCCAAGATGACGGGAGTGCACTATCGGCTTACTGACTCACAATGGAAGTACTTGTGTACTTCTTATGGAGTAACTGGAATTCCGGCTTATCTGATTATCAGCCATGACGGAAAATTGCAGGGACGTTATGTGGGATTCCCCGGGGTAGATGTACTGCAAAAGGACCTGATTCGTGCAATAGAGGAGTAAGAAGAATTACAGATAACTTTTTGTAGGAATTAAGGAAAAATTTCAATAATACTTTGTAACTTTGTGTCCACTAATAACTCACAATTAATTTAATGTATTATGGCAACACCCGAATTCAAGTATCAGCCAATGTTTGAACATGGCAAGGATACAACTGAATACTATTTGCTTACAAAAGACTATGTGTCTGTAAGCGAGTTTGAAGGAAAACCCATCCTGAAAATCGAAAAAGAAGGTTTGACTGCGATGGCCAATGCGGCTTTCCGCGATGTTTCTTTCATGTTGCGCCGCTCTCACAACGAACAGGTGGCAAAGATTCTGACTGACCCGGAAGCAAGCGATAACGATAAGTATGTAGCTTTGACTTTCCTGCGTAATGCAGAAGTAGCTGCCAAAGGCGTACTTCCTTTCTGTCAGGATACCGGTACAGCAATTATCCACGGTGAAAAAGGACAGCAGGTTTGGACTGGCTACTGTGATGAAGAAGCGCTTTCTCTGGGTGTGTACAAGACTTATACAGAAGAAAACCTTCGTTATTCTCAGAACGCTCCGCTTACTATGTACGAAGAGGTGAATACTCGCTGCAACTTGCCGGCTCAGATTGACATCGAAGCTACTCAGGGTATGGAGTATGAATTCCTTTGCGTAACAAAGGGTGGTGGTTCTGCTAACAAGACTTACTTGTATCAGGAAACAAAAGCCATCTTGAATCCGGCTACACTGGTTCCGTTCCTGGTTGAAAAGATGAAGACTTTGGGAACTGCAGCTTGTCCTCCTTATCACATTGCATTTGTAATTGGTGGTACATCAGCTGAAAAGAACCTGTTGACTGTGAAATTGGCTTCTACTCGTTTCTACGATAACCTGCCGACTACTGGTAACGAATACGGACGCGCATTCCGCGATGTAGAACTGGAAAAACAGGTATTGGAAGAAGCACACCGCATCGGTCTGGGTGCTCAGTTTGGTGGTAAATACTATGCACACGACGTACGTATCATCCGTTTGCCGCGTCACGGTGCTTCTTGTCCGGTAGGTTTGGGCGTATCTTGCTCTGCTGACCGTAACATCCGTTGTAAAATCAACAAAGACGGTATCTGGATTGAAAAACTGGATTCAAATCCGGGCGAACTGATTCCGGAAGAATTGCGTCAGGCTGGTGAAGGCAATGCAGTGAAGATTGACTTGAACCGTCCGATGCCGGAAATTCTGGCTGAACTGGATAAATATCCGGTAGCTACTCGTCTGTCTTTGAACGGTACTATCATCGTAGGTCGTGATATTGCACATGCCAAACTGAAAGAACGTCTGGATCGTGGTGAAGACCTGCCTCAGTATATCAAGGATCATCCTATTTATTATGCTGGTCCGGCTAAGACTCCGCAGGGTATGGCTTGTGGTTCTATGGGCCCGACTACTGCTGGCCGTATGGACCCGTACGTAGACTTGTTCCAGAGTCACGGTGGTTCTATGATTATGTTGGCTAAAGGTAACCGTAGCCAGGCTGTAACAGATGCCTGCAAGAAACACGGTGGTTTCTATTTGGGTTCTATCGGTGGTCCGGCTGCCATCTTGGCTCAGAACAACATCAAGAGCATTGAATGTGTAGAATATCCGGAACTGGGTATGGAAGCTATCTGGAAGATTGAAGTAGAAGACTTCCCGGCATTCATCCTGGTAGACAACAAGGGTAATGATTTCTTCAAACAAATCAAACCTCGTTGCACTGGCAACTGTAAGTAATTGATACATCTGATATGCTTCTTTCTGTAAGAGGGGAGAGGCATAAGACCATACAAAGGATTTGCAAACCGTAGCCTGTCGATGGCCGGAGTTGCAAATCCTTTTTCTTTCACTCTGCGCTGGCAGGTTTGTTTCACCATAGTGAATTAACAATGAATATTCTACGTTTTTGTAAAAATTGGACATTGCCCATAGCCATGGCAATGGGAGTCATTCTGTACTTTGTGTATGTCAATATCCCTTTTCTTGCACCCACTAAGCCCTTTGTGGCTCATGCCATCGATATTGTACAGCCGGTATTGATTTTCCTGATGCTTTTTCTGACATTCTGTAAAATTAATGTACACGATTTGAAGTTGTGTGCCTGGCATTGGCGTTTGCTGCTGATTCAGGGAGCAAGTTTCTTGCTTTTGGGATTGCTCCTGGTGATTTTTCCGGATTTCTCGGCCCGTATATTGGTGGAAGGAGCCATGATTTGCCTGATTTGTCCTACAGCTACAGCGGCTGCGGTGGTTACACGCAAGTTAGGAGGAGATGCAGCCCATCTGACCACCTATACCATTTTAGTCAATTTGCTGGCAGCCATTTTGGTGCCGCTGGTACTTCCGTTAGTTCACCCTCACCCGGAACTGAATTTTGGCAGTTCGTTTGCGCTGATTTTGGGAAAGGTGTTCCCCTTATTGCTTTGTCCGTTCCTGGCAGCCATTTTACTGCGGGCTTTGCTTCCGAAAGTACATGCCAAGTTAGGACAGTATCATGAACTCTCTTTTTATCTGTGGGCTGTAGCGTTGACATTGGCCATTGGAGTAACGGTGAAGAGTATCGTACACAGTGACGTGTCTTTCTGGTACCAGGCAGGATTAGGAGGCGTTTCTTTGGTCTGCTGTGCCCTGCAGTTCTATTTCGGGAAAAAGATAGGACGTCGTTACGATGATTCCATCAGCTCCGGACAGGCTTTGGGACAGAAAAATACGGTATTTGCCATCTGGATGGGCTACACTTTCTTCACTCCTGTGACGGCCGTTGCGGCAGGATTCTACAGTGTGTGGCATAATGTAGTCAATTCCTACCAGCTGTATTTACAGCGTAAATCGGAGGGAGAGTCCGACGCTTTGAAAAATTAACAGCTTGTCTGTCATTGCTGTGCTCGGAAAGTTGTAACTTTGCCGTCACTTTGTAATGTAGAAGAATAAATTCGCATGATTTCAATAGAAGGACTGAAAGTGGAGTTCGGAACTACTCCGCTGTTTGAAGATGTATCGTTTGTTATCAACAAAAAAGACCGTATTGCACTGGTAGGAAAGAACGGTGCCGGAAAATCGACTATGTTGAAAATCCTGGCCGGATTGCAGCAGCCTACAGAGGGAGTGGTAGCCGTACAAAGAGGCATTACCATCGGTTATTTGCCGCAGGTCATGATTCTGAGCGATACACGTACGGTAATGGCTGAGGCCGAGATGGCCTTTGAGCATATTTTTGAGATGCAGGAAAAACTGGAGAAAATGAACCAGGAACTGGCCGACCGTACGGATTATGATTCTGAAAGCTATCATGAGCTGATAGAGCGGTTTACCCATGAGAACGAACGTTTCCTGATGATGGGAGGAACCAATTACCGTGCAGAGATAGAACGTACGCTTACGGGATTAGGATTCAACCGCACAGACTTTGATCGTCCTACTTCTGAATTCAGCGGGGGATGGCGTATGCGTATTGAGTTAGCGAAACTTCTGTTGCGTCGTCCTGATGTGCTGTTGCTCGACGAGCCGACCAACCACCTGGACATTGAGAGTATCCAGTGGCTGGAGAATTTCCTGAAGATGAGTTCTGGTGCGGTAGTACTGGTAAGTCACGACCGGGCATTTATTAACAACGTGACCAACCGTACTATTGAAATTTCCTGCGGACGGATATACGATTACAAGGTAGCTTACGATGAGTTTGTCGTGCTGCGTAAGGAACGCCGCGAACAGCAGTTGCGTGCTTACGAAAATCAGCAGAAAGAAATAAAAGACACGGAAGATTTTATCGAACGTTTCCGTTACAAGGCTACGAAGGCTGTACAGGTGCAGAGCCGCATCAAGCAGCTGGAGAAAATCGTACCTATTGAAATTGACGAAGAAGATACTTCTACGCTTCGTCTGAAGTTCCCCCCTTCCATGCGTTCCGGTAACTATCCGGTGATTTGTGAGAATGTGAAAAAGGCGTATGGCGACCACGTGGTCTTCCACGATGTGAACCTGACCATCCATCGGGGTGAAAAGGTGGCCTTTGTAGGAAAGAACGGTGAAGGTAAGTCTACACTGGTGAAGTGTATCATGGATGAGATTCCCTATGAAGGAAAACTGACCATCGGACACAATGTACAGATTGGCTATTTTGCACAGAATCAGGCACAGCTGCTCGATGAAAACGTGACTGTCTTTGATACTATCGACCGTGTGGCAAAAGGAGACATTCGTCTGAAGATTAGAGACATCTTAGGTGCCTTCATGTTTGGAGGGGAGGCTTCCGAAAAGAAAGTAAAGGTGCTTTCAGGAGGTGAACGCAGTCGTCTGGCTATGATTAAGCTGCTGCTGGAGCCGGTGAACTTCCTGATTCTGGACGAGCCGACCAACCACCTTGATATGCGTTCGAAGGATGTGCTGAAGGAAGCTGTGAAAGAGTTCGATGGTACGGTCATCGTAGTATCTCACGACCGTGAGTTCCTTGACGGACTGGTGACCAAGGTATATGAATTTGGTGGCGGACTGGTGAAGGAACATATCGGAGGAATCTACGACTTCCTGCAGAAGAAGAAAATGGAGAGCCTGAATGAACTTCAGTTGTCCCAATCTCCGCAGACTGCTTCGCCCAAGAAAGAAGAGCCTGCAGAGAGTGAAAGCAAACTTTCGTATGAAGCGCAGAAGGAGCTGAACAAGAAAATCCGCAAGCTGGAGAAGCAGGTGGCCGACTGCGAGGCAAAGATTGAGAAACTGGAAGAGCAGGTGGCACAACTGGAGGAACAGATGGCTACTCCTGAAGGTGCTTCCGATATGAAGCTGTACGAGCAGCACCAGCAGCTGAAAAAACAGATTGCGGAGGCAGAAGAGGAATGGACACTGCTGCTGTCGGAACTGGAAGAAATGAAATAAATAAGAGAGACTTGATTAAAATAACGCATTTATGAACAAGAAGAATTATGTAGCCGTAGCTACGTTGGCATTTGCTATGCTGACAAGCTGCGCTGGACAGAAGGAAGCGAAAAGCACTTCTGGCATTGATTTGGCAAACATGGATACTACCGTGTCTGCCGGTACGGACTTTTTCCGTTACGCATGTGGAGGATGGAACGATGCACATCCGCTGACTGCCGAATATTCTCGTTACGGCACGTTTGATGAACTGTTTGAAAACAGCCAGAAGCAGTTGCGCGAACTGATTGAAGGACTGGCTGCGCAGAAAAATAATCAGGCTGGTTCTGCCGCACAGAAAATCGGTGACTTGTATAACATGGCTATGGACAGCGTAACCTTGAACAAGCAGGGTGCAGAACCGGTGAAAGCTATGCTTGACAAGATTGCCGGCATGAAAGACAAGAGTGAAATCGTGCCGATGATGACTGAAATGGCTCATATCGGTATCGGTACCTATTTCCACAGCTATGTATATGCTGACCCGAAGAACAGCTCACTCAACATCTTCCAGATGGGACAGGGTGGTATCAACTTGGGTGAAAAGGAATATTATCTGGATACCGACAGCATCACTCAGAATATTCGTGAACAGTATAAACTTTACATCGGCAAGCTGTTCCAGCTGGCTGGTTTCTCTGAAGCAGATGCACAGCAGAAAGTGGCTGATGTGATGGAAATCGAAACTGCCATTGCTAAAGTTTCACGCAGTGCAACAGAACTTCGTGACCCGGAAGCTAACTACCACAAAATGTCTTTCGATGAACTGAAGAAGACCATTGCCGGAATTGACTGGGATGCCTATATGAAAGGTTTGGGTATTCAGGCTCCGGCAGAACTGAACGTAGAACAGGTAGAACCGATTCAGGAAGTAGCTCGCCTGATGAATACACTTCCGTTGTCTAAACATGTATCTTATCTGGAATACAACCTGCTGGATGCAGCAGCTTCTTGTCTGAGCGATGACTTTGTAGCTGCCCGTTTCGATTTCTATGGCAAGGTATTGTCAGGACGCCAGGTAAATCAGCCGCGCTGGAAACGTGCTGTAAACTCAGTGAACGGTATGCTGGGTGAGCTGGTAGGCGAGATGTATGTGGAAAAATACTTCCCGGCTGCTGCCAAAGAACGTATGGTGAAGTTGGTGAAGAACTTGCAGACTGCCTTGGGTGAACGTATTGATGCACAGGAATGGATGAGTGACAGCACTAAGATTAGAGCACACGAAAAATTGGCTGCTTTCCATGTAAAAGTAGGTTATCCTGACAAGTGGAAAGACTATTCTAAACTGGAAATCAAGAACGATTCTTACTGGGCTAACGTATGCCGTGCTTCAGAATGGGGATTCAATGACATGTACAGCCGCATTGGTAAGCCGGTTGACAAGGATGAATGGCTGATGACTCCGCAGACTGTCAATGCCTACTATAATCCGTCAACTAACGAAATCTGTTTCCCGGCTGCTATTCTTCAGCCGCCGTTCTTCAACATGGAAGCTGACGATGCTGCCAACTATGGTGCCATCGGTGTAGTAATCGGTCACGAAATGACGCATGGATTCGACGACCAGGGCCGTCAGTTCGACAAAGACGGAAACCTGACCGACTGGTGGGCTCCGGGTGATGCTGACCGTTTCAAGGAACGTGCACAGGTAATGGTGGATTTCTTCAACAAGATTGAAGTATTGCCGGGCCTGCAGGCTAACGGTGAACTGACACTGGGTGAAAACCTGGCCGACCACGGAGGTTTGAACGTAGCTTATCTGGCTTTCCAGAATGCAACTAAGGATGCTCCGCTTGGCGTAGTCGACGGTTTCACTCCGGAACAGCGTTTCTTCCTGGCTTATGCTACTTTGTGGGCTGGTAACATCCGCGACGAACAGATTCGTGTGTACACTAAGTCCGATCCTCACTCATTGGGTAAATGGCGTGTAAACGGAGCGTTGCCTCACATTCAGGCTTGGTACGATGCCTTCCACATCACACCGTCTGATCCGTTGTATGTAGCTCCTGAAAACCGTGTGAACGTGTGGTAAACTACAGACGGTAATTCACAATCTCTATAAATGGGGGTATATGAACTGTTGCAAGGTTCATATACCCCTCTTTTTTGTTTTTAAGATGGAGAATCCACGGGGTAGGTGGGTTATTCTTTCTTTTTTCCTGAAATATTCTTTCAAATGTGCTTGTCTATTTTCTGTTTCACACTGCGGGATTTGTATCCCACACTGTGAAATATATATCCCACACTGTGGTTTTTATATTTCACAGTGTGAAACAGAGAATTTGTCCTGGAGTTTGGAAGAATGGATAAGGTAAATTTGTGGTTTGCGAGGGAGGAATTCACGGTTTCCGGTGATGTATACCTTAAATGAAAAACTTTTCTTTGTAAAAGAAAACATTCAAAAATGGGAATTATGAAAAACAAGTTAAGTTTTTTATTGTCAGTCGTTTGTCTGTGGGGAGTAATCTTGGTTTCAGGATGTAGTGAAAAGGATGAGACTCCCACAAATCTGACTTTGAAAGAAGGTACACAAACTACTCAGGTGGTTTATGCCGATGAGGTAACGAATCAGGGTGGAATCAGTTTTACAGCTTTGTCCGACTGGACAGCCACAGTAACAGAAGTTGCGACAGAAGCTTCAACCAAGGCGGCTTCGGGAAAAGTGGAATGGCTGGAATTGAGTGCCTATAGCGGAGGTCCTGGTGAATATACCTTGACCTTGACATTGATAGAGAACCTGACCGGAAAGGACCGGAAGGCTACCATCGAAATTCGTTGTGGTAACGATGTGATAACCATTACCGTAGAGCAGAAAGCTACTACAGAAGCAGGAGAAACTCCTGCCCCGAAAGAAAAGCGTCTGGTTCGTTATGAGATTACAAATTCAAGCAGCTTGTATCCGGACAGCTATACTAAGTCTATTGGGGAACTCACTTATAATGAGAACGGAAAGCTGGCAGCCTTGAAAACTATTAGTTACCAAGGCGATATGCAGGGATATTTCACAGAGAGAATCTATCAGTTCACCTATCAGGAAAACCAGATGTGGATTGACCGGAAAACACTTTCCGGATATGAATCGGATGAATCGTATGTGATTACATTGAACTCAGAGGGTTATGTATCACAGTTGTATAAGAAAAAGAAATCTTCTTCTGAGCAGCATACATTGTGGATGTTTATTTATTCCGACGGTTATCTTCAGCAGATACAAGAAGATTATGACTATTATCCAGGTGACCATGAAGATGGGGATGAGGAAGATGGAAATGTGGCAATCGATCCGGGAGTATCTTCTGGCAGGATGGGACGTGCTTCGGATAGGTCTATTCTGCAATTGAACTGGCAGAATGGCAACCTGATGTCGACGGAGGGAGAATTCTCGGATGAAAGCTATATGAGTTATGCATATACTGAATATCCGAATGTAACGCCTTACTTTGATTTTAATGTAGTGGTTCGTCCGTTGTTCGGCAGTCATGCTTATGAATATGATGACATGGTGTCCATGCTTTATATGTTGCGTATGATGGGTAAAGGTAGTAAGAATCTGGTAACGGAAGATGTTGTGGACTGGGGATATAATATGCCGGAACCGGGAGAACCGGAAGTGATACATGAAGATACATGGGCTCCTTTTGCATATAGCTTTACGGAAGATAATTATCTGGATGTAATTACTGGCAAGTGTACTTTGTATTCATACCAGGAGGATGAACATGGAAATCGTGTTTCTGAGTCTACGTCTTATTACAATGATGAATACCGCTTTGTGTATGAATAAGTAGGGATATTCAGTAAATGTCCCTAAAAAATAAGATGGCATATAAAGTCGATAGAGTATAATCACTTTATATGCCATTATTATTGCTCTTTTTCTGTGTTTTTTCACATAATCCTATCTGTTGGACATGACGTTTCGGAAGAAGTCTGATGAACTCTTCTGCTCCTGTCTGTAAATTCATGTCATGCCGCTTTAGCTGTTCTGCTCGTGACCTTGTCTATCATCAGTACGGCATTTGCCGTATGTATTCCGAAGAAAATCCACAGGATTTCCGTCTTCCTGTTCCGTGCCTTTACTCTGGAGAGCGAGTAATGCTGCTTTTGATTGCCGAAGCTTCCTTCAAGCCGGGTGGCCCTTTCTTTGGAGAGTTCACTTCTGAGCACCTTCCTCAAGGGCTCATCCTTTGTCTCCCTTCCCTTGCGTACGAAGGAAGTGGATATCCCATATTTCGTGCAGAACTTTCTGTTGGCATTATTGGCATATATGGAATCGGCAGCCACGCATCTTACCCTCACATTCATGAGCTTCTGCTGCATGCGGATGCAGTCCTTCAGGCGTATACCTTCGTTAAAAGCCTTGAACGAGAGGTGTTCGATGAACGATATACCGTCTATCTGTATGTTGTTAACCTTTGCACCGAATTCAACGGGTTTTGTTTCCTTTCCTCTTACTATTGGACGTACATAATGACGGTCAATGCTGACGATACGGTCACTAACTTTCTTCCCTTCAAACATTTCCTTTTCCTGTACAAGAATCTTTCTGATGATGGAAAGCCGCTTTCGGTAATCCTGTGTATAGCGGAGTGAAGTACCGTACCGGCAGTGAATCCCGTCTCTTTGACTGATTAGTTTTTCAAGAAGCCTGATCATACGACGCTTGAGCATCCGTGTTCTTGAAGCCTTCCTTTTTCTTTTCTTGCAGTATGAAAGATAGGATTCCGCCACATCCTTGTATTTGTTACGCGGACGCCTTATGCCAAGTTCCCCGCAATGCTTGCAGATATGCCTGTAGAGCCATTCGAGACTTTCCCAGAGAAGTTTCATATCCGTGGGGAAACGCATGTGGCTTTCATAGCACGTGGCATCGGTCATGCACACGTGAAGGTTCTCAAGATAAGGTTTCCAGTGTGAGGACAGTACTTCCTGGAGGGAATCAATGTCAAGACGGGATGCCATCTCATTACGGATAGCACTGATTATCTTGTAGTTGGTTATGGGGAAGGACGGGTCTATCATGATTCCGCAGAACATCTGATAGTGTATGTTGCCATTCAGATGCTCCACCAGTTGTCTGTCGGAGAATCCGGTGTAGGCTTTCAGGACCATAAGAGCAATCTTTGCCGAAGGACAGAAAATATTCCTGCGTCCAAGACGCTGTTCACACAGGCCTATGGCTTTTGCCATACGTTCAAACGGAAACACCGAGTGAAGCCTGCCAAGTTCACTCTCATTAAAACTCTTGCGATATTTTTCCTGAACATCAAATTCTGTAAAGCCCAAAGTAGGGTGAATTTCTGAAATATTTTGTATCTTAGCCATATCTTTGTTGGAATATTTCCCCCGTTTTGGCTGCCAAACCTTATTTTCGGGGGAATACCTAAAGATACAAAAAAGCCAACTAATTCGCAATACTTTGTGTATGAATTAGTTGGCTAATTTTATACTATTTGCTGAATGTCCCTATTTATACCCAATAAATAGGAGTATGAAATCGGTTATTTATGGGAATATATTTTTTAATATTATCGTGTAATTTTGTTAAAAATAAGTTTTGAAGACAGAATAATAGGAAATTAAGTCTATGAAGAACTGCTAAGTCCTTGTATTCGTCAAGGAATGTTACTCATAATGCGAATGGGGTCGGGGACTTATGCAAGCGTGACTTTTGAAGCATGTAACGGGGAATAAAACGACTTCATTTTGTCATCGCGCTGAAGAATCCGTATTGCAATATCGGGGAAGTTGCAATGCGGATTCTTTTTTGTGTATAGTGACGTCCGTTATGCCGGAAACCAGAAATGTATTACCGTTCCTTGCCCTTCTTTCGAGGTGATGTCGCAACCGCCTTGCAGCTTGTCACAACGTTCTTTGACGCTTCTTAGTCCCAGTCCTGCTTGAAGGAAATCATTGGAAAGCTTATCGGCGGAGAAACCTTTCCCGTCGTCTTCAACGATAAGATTAACCTGCCCGTCCTCATAGCTGGCAGTGATATAAGCCTGTTGTGCATTGGCGTGTTTCAGCATGTTGGATATGATTTCCTGAAGAATGCGGTACACTTCCTGGGTTTGGTCGGCCGGAAAGTCTATCTGCTGAATGCTTTCTTCTATGTAGCACTGGATATGAGGTGTTTTCAGCGATTTCAGCTTATCCGTGTAAAGTGTGAGTACCTGGTACAGGCTAAAGTTGCTGAGGGCAGGAGTTGCCAGCTGATGCGAAAGGTTGCGCAGATTTTCCCTGATTTGTTTGAGTTGAGTCGTTATAGCCGGGTTGTCCGACTGTTTCATCTCCATTTCTACAGACAACAAATCATTGCATACTCCGTCGTGCAGTTCCTTGGAAATACGATTGTGGCTGTCTTCCAGTCCACAGATGTATCGTTCGGTCATTTTCTTGTGCATGTCGGTAAGCAAGAGTTGTCTTTGCATCTCCTTCTCCTTGATTTCTTTTTCCAGTTTCAGTTGCTTCAGGTGGAATTCAATCTTTCGTTTATGCATGCTTATGACCAGAATAATGAGCAGCAGCAGGGCCAAGATAAGTATGCCCCCGATGGTGTAAGTTCGTATCAGGTAAGCAGCTTTTTCCTCGGCACGTTTTCCGTTGAGTCCGGCAATCTGCAAGTCTTTTTCCTTCAGGTCCAGTTCAGCCTCAAATCCGGACAGACGGTTCTGATAGTATTGGTCGTTTAGTTTCTCATTGGCCTGATATGCCTCCAGCATGAGCTGATAAGCTAATTGTCCGTTGTTTCTCCTGCCTTCTATTTCGGCCAGTGTAAGCAGGATTTTGGGTAACAGGCCGGAAGGATTCTTTCGGGCAAAGTCGGCTGCTTTCATGACGTAGTTACGTGCCTGAAGCAAGGAGTCCGTATCATGAAATAACATGTAACCATATAAGTACTCTAAATTCGCAATATTAGCCTTATTGTGTGTCGTACTTTTATAACCCATGGCTTTCTGGTAGTATTGCAACGCCTGCCGGGGCTTTCCTGCATCCCTCGATACTCTGGCATATTGCGTGTAAGCCAATAGCTTGAGGCCGTTGGGCATTTCCGGACGGAGTTTCTGTATGGCCAGTTTTAGCGTATCCATTGCCTGGACAGGCTGCTGGTTGTTAGCTAACAAAATGGCATGGTTACACAGTCTGTTTACTTCCCCGATGCGATAGTCGATGGTAAGTGTGTCGGTTTGTGGATAAGCAAACATTTTACGAGAAATCTGTATGGCTTCATTGTTCTTGCCCGTTTCATTGTACAGAATGGAAATGTTGGATACGATAATGGCTGCCAGATTGTAATTCTGCAAATCTTCAGTAATGGCGAGCGCCTTCTGATAAAGTGAAATGGCATTGTCGAGCATGAACAATCTGCGGTGTATGACTCCTGAAAGATTGTAGGCCTCTGCTAAGTTCACAGAATCTTTTACCTGTTCCAGTTGACTGACAGCCTCTTCAGCCGTTTCTCTTGCAGCCGTCAACTGGTTGTTCTGCCATTGCCCGTAGGCAATTTCATACGTAGCAATTGCCGCAATTTCCTGGAGCTGGTGTGCCATGGTATTTTCTGGAAATTTTTCCAGTGGCATTGCGTTTTCCCGGATTTGGGTCAGTAAGGTATTTGCCCTCTCACTGTCTCCCTTCTGGTTGAGAAATCGGGCATAGTCTAGGGTAATATTCAGCGCATAGAGCTTATCCTGCTTGTAATGGTCTTCGTGAATAATAAGATTGTACACTGAATCCATCTGTGCATACTCACCGTTATTGCCGAATGAATGCAGCAAATCAGCCAGTTTGTTATTTTTTTCATTGGCATTCAGTAACGCACTCAGACTGAGAAATAGGAAAAAAAGAATCTTTTTCATTCTGTAATCCAACCTTTTAAAAAAGCAATTCGCATAAGATGTGATACGTTGGTAGCCCCACTTTTCAGCAAGATGTTCTTTCTCATCGTATCAATAGTATTTTTGCTGAGATTAAGTTTGTGGGCAATCTCGTCGGAAGTAAGGCCACATGACAGCATTTGAATGATTTCATTTTCACGCGGGCTTGGTGTATAAGTAATGGACTTTTCCGTAGAATGGTCGCCCATGATGGACAGTACGACGTTCAGCGCAGTAGGTGAATAATATTTATTTCCCTCGTGCAAGATATTGTGTATGGCCTTTTCTATTTCTTCTATTTTGTCATTTTTGGTCACGATACCTGCTACTTCCGCTTTGATCAGCAGTTTGATAATCCAGAACTCCGTATGCATGGTATAGATGAGTTGAGGAATATTCATACCTTTCTTTTGCAGGTAGGTTATGACATCCAGAGCTGTTTTATCCTGAATTTCATAATCTATAATTAGCAGGTCGGGAGTATGATCGTTCAGGTAATTATATAATTCAGAATCATGATGTCCGGCAGTTATTTGGTATTGCTGGTTGTTTGCCAGCAATTGTGCAATCCCTTCGGTAATGATAGGATGATCGTCTAAAATGTATATACTTTTCATGGGAACGTACGTGTGTTGTGTCTTTGCTTTTTACAAAGATGGTAATTTTTCTTTCGCTATGCAAATAGAAGAAAATTTTTGTCTTTATGTCAGGCAAAAAAACGATTTCAATTACAATTCAGTAAAACTTAGAGGTGTAAATGGAAAGGTGTAAAGGTGATTTTTATGTTTCCCTTGTGCGAAACCTACGTTTCTCAAGGCCGAGCTGTACGTTTTCCGCATGGGAAACGTATGGTTCCGCTTCGGGAAACGTAGAATGTGGTAGTCGGTTTGTGAGTTTATGTAGGTGGATTTTGTTGTTTTTGTGTGGGGATGTGAATAGGTGAGTAAATTATAGCTTTGTTCTCACTTTGGTAAAGTATAGGTGTTCTTTTCGTGCCTGTTCTGATAATGTTATTCTGTACATGCCCGTTTTAAGAAATCTTCTATGCTTTCACCTTCATTTTGGGATATAGAGTTCCCGTTCTTAATATCCTCTTCGCCTTTATGAATTGCTTTCATTGTATCGGGTGATGACATGAGGTACTCCGTTTCCTTTAGAGAATTGTATTCATCCAAAGAAATCATTACTACTCCTTTGCCATTCCCATGATTGACAACTACGGTATCATAATCATCAATGACCGCATCAATATAGCTTTTCAAGTTGGCTTTTAAATCTGTGTAACTGGTTGTTTTCATAAACCTTCCTTTGTTATATTGCAAAAATACGTACTTATTTGCGTATTTATGAATATGAGTGGTTAATTATTGAATGTTGATATCAAGAAGTATAATCTGTAATATTGTAGATAGAATTGTATTTCCTTTTTTTACCTGTTATGCAATATATATCAACAAATTAGATTACTTTTGTTTATAGTTTATAAAAAGTGATGTTATGGGACAATTAAAACCTAATCAGGTACTGAATAAAGCATACAGACAAGTGGCAATAGAAACAGAAGACTTTAATCATTTTAAAGATGTTCTTCGGACATTATTGTTTACTGTAACAGATGGTCAGAGAGAAGAAACTCAAAAGGAACACCTGAGAAATTTTCTAAGTGATACTTTTTATAAACCATATTATATGGCTCCAGAAGAGGATATAGACTTAGCTGTACGATTGGATAAAACAAGTAAGTCGAATATTGGTTTATTAATTGAGGTAAAAAGTACAACTAACAAAAATGAAATGATTTCTGTTGGTAACTTGAATAGAAAAGCTCTTCAGGAACTTTTACTTTATTATTTAAGGGAAAGGATAACCAAGAAAAATACAGATATTAAATATCTGATAGCGACCAATGTATATGAATATTTTATATTTGATGCCCAAGAGTTTGAACAAAAATTCTATCAAAATAAGAAACTGAAAAAAGAGTTCCAGGATTTTGAGGACGGCAGAAAAACAAGTCGTAAAACAGACTTCTTTTATTCTGAGATAGCTTCTTTATTTATTGAAGAAGTTGCAGATAGTCTTGACTATACCTATTTTGACATCCGCTCTTACGCTAAATATTTAGATGAGGATACAGCTCCCAAAAAACTTATCGAATTGTATAAGGTATTCAGTGATGTGCATTTGCTGAAACTACCTTTTCAGAATGACAGTAACTCTTTGAATAAGAAGTTTTATGCAGAGTTGTTGCATATTCTAGGTATTGAAGAGAAAAAGGAAAACAATAAGATTGTCATTGTACGTAAAGCCGTTGGACGGCGTAATGAAGCTTCTTTGTTGGAGAATACAATCAACCAACTTGATGCAGAAGATTGCTTGCGAAAAGTTCCCAATATTGCAATTTATGGAAGCACACAAGAAGAACGCTTGTTCAATGTGGCTATGGAGTTATGCATCACTTGGATTAATCGAATCTTATTCTTGAAATTACTGGAAGCTCAAATGTTAAAATACCACAATGGAGAGCAATGTTACAAATTTCTTTCTATACAGAAAATACGTGATTTTGATGATTTAAACACTTTATTCTTTCAAGTTTTAGCGCGAAGTGTTCATCAAAGGACGGCGTCCGTATTGAAAGATTTCGAGTATGTCCCTTATTTGAATAGCTCACTCTTTGAGGTTACTGAATTAGAAAGTAATACAATAAAGATAAATAGTTTATCTCAGCGGTTTGAATTACCACTATTTACTAATAGTGTATTGATTAATCGTAAGGGAAAACAACAGTTCAATAGCCTTCCGACTTTGAATTATTTATTTGCTTTTTTGGATGCATATAATTTTGCAAGCGAGGGAAGTGAGGAAGTGCAAGAAGAAGCCAAAACTTTGATTAATGCTTCTGTTCTAGGGCTTATATTTGAAAAAATCAATGGACATAAAGATGGTTCGGTGTTTACCCCCGGATTTATCACAATGTATATGTGCCGTGAAGCTGTTGCTAATTCTGTCTTGACTAAATTCAATAATTTTTATAACTGGAATTGTACGTCTGTTACAGATTTATATAATAAGATAGATGATATAGCACAAGCTAATCAACTTATAGATAGTATTACAATTTGTGATCCGGCTGTGGGTTCAGGACACTTCCTAGTATCCGCTTTAAATGAGCTAATACGTTTGAAATATGAACTAGGAATTTTAGTGGATTCCGAAGGTAAACGTATTAAAAAGTCAGATTATACATTTTCTATTGAAAACGATGAACTGATTGTAACGGATGCGGACAACAATTTGTTTTCGTATAATCCATTGAATGAGGAAAGCCGACGCATTCAAGAAACACTGTTCAAGGAAAAAAAGACAATTATTGAAAATTGTTTATTTGGCGTGGATATTAATCCAAACTCTGTGAAAATATGTAGGTTGCGTTTATGGATTGAATTGCTTAAAAATGCTTACTATACGGCGGAAAGTGATTATAAACAACTGGAAACCTTACCCAATATTGATATAAATATCAAATGCGGAAACTCTCTTTTGCATCGTTTTGATTTAACGGATAGTATTAAGTCCGTATTAAAAGAAACTGGTATTTCTATTAGCCAGTATAGAAATGCTGTTAGCAAGTATAAGAATGCTCAAGATAAAGCTGAAAAGTGGGAGTTGGATTCAATGATAGCTGAAATTAAATCTAAACTTACCACTGAAATCGGCGCAAAAGACCCTAAAAAACTCAAATTAAATAAGCGTAGGGCAGAACTGGTGAATTTGCTTGCACCGCAGCTGTTTGAAATGAGTAAAAAAGAACAAAAGGATTGGCAGAAACGAGTGGATGCAGTTAAAAAGGAAATAGCCGAACTTGAAAGTTATTTTGAGGAAATCAATTCCAATAAGATTTATTTAGGTGCTTTTGAATGGCGTATAGAGTTTCCGGAAGTATTGGATGCGGATGGAAATTTTATAGGATTTGATTGTGTTATTGGCAACCCTCCTTATATTCAACTGCAATCTATGGGTACGGATGCTGATGTTTTAGAACGAATGAAGTATAAAACTTATGTTCGTACTGGAGATATTTATTGTTTATTCTACGAGCAAGGGATGAATTTGCTTAAGCCCAATGGTTGCCTATGCTATATTACATCCAATAAGTGGATGAAAGCCGGATATGGAAAAGAATTGCGCCAATATTTTGTTTCGGAAACAAATCCTGTTTTGTTAATAGATTTTGCAGGAGTAAAGGTATTTGATACAGCTACTGTTGATGTGAACATAATGATGCTTCAAAAAGCTATAAATGTCCAAAGAACATTTGCTTGCATAACACAAGGAATAAATGGCTTACAGAATTTGAGCGATTTTGTGCAGCA
>OHAE01000526.1_pt1 | contig 34729 bp, 30 predicted proteins | sample 1577061 | NCBI WGS metagenome assembly OHAE01 (sample SAMEA3541535, study PRJEB24748) | human gut metagenome | biome: human gut; feature: human-associated habitat; material: faeces | place: China | collected 2012
GCTGATTATTGGAATACGATAATCGCTCTTGTGGCAAAAGCCAAAGTCTATCCGGCCCGCCTGATCCGTTCGGTCTACCCGTTCGCCGCCGACGTCAGCGACGACCCGAAAGCCTTCGCCCGCAAGATCGCCTACAGCAAATACATCAGCGAAGTCAACGGCGACAACCGTGCCGCCTATCAAGCATTGTTGGTCAAGGTTTGCAGAAAAATCAGTAAACTCATTCCCCACCCCATAAATCATAATTCATAAATCATGAACGTCCTTGAAACCATCCTCAGCTTCCTCACCACCCTCGCCCGGATCATCTTTCCCCGGCGCAAACGCCCGGTTGCCGGTGACGACCTTTGTCCTTGTCCTCTGCCTGAGCCTCCTATCCCTCCTCTCCCTGTGGAGAGGGGAAACGGAAGTAACCCTCGCCGCTCTCGGAGCGATTCTCTCCCTCCTCTCTCCCCGCCCCCCGAAGCCGACTGGCTCGGTCTCTCCGGCTACACCCTGATGCTGGCAGGAGGGATCGGGAGTCTTTATAAGGTACTGGCGGGATAAAAGCTCCTCGGTAAAATCTATCTGCTTGCGCTCACATAAGCACCATCTTTGGCCTCAAAGATGGTGCTTGGTTCTTTCACATCCACGCTATGCCACACACCTAACGGGATCTGTACCCCATATTTGCCTTCGCGCGGACAAAGCGTAACACGGGAAACCTCCACGAACTTCCTTTCCCCTCCCGTTTCATCCTGACCGGAAGCCTCGGCATATAGAACAACCTCCAAATATCCCTCTATACAGATCGTCGTCTCCGCCGTCTCCATATGCCGGTGAACAGGTACTTGTGTCCCCGGCTCCAGCGCATTGAGCATCCGCTGGCTCTGATCCAAAGCAGAAGTACGCAAATCAAAATTCATCCGCTTCCGCTCATTCGCAACTGCTTTCCGATGAAGATCAGAAAGCAGATTCTTATCTATTGTTTGTATATACATACTTTCTTTGATTATTCAACAACCACCTTACTTCTTCAATGACTCAAGATATCTCTCATGAAGATGATAATATCTCCTCATGAACAAGAGATAAACCACAGCCAACAAAGCGATCACTATTCCCAAATAAACCCAATGAACAAGCACCCGATCCGGTAACGCATACACCATAACCAAAGAAACGGCCAACTGCAAGACCATATAAACAAGGCTGACCAACGGATGAGACATGTTCAATTCATTCGCCATCAACTGGTATGCATGTTTACGGTGGGCCTCTCCCAAGTTTTCATGAAGCATAATCCGATGGCAGATCGTAAGACAACCGTCCACCCCGTACACAACAAGAAAAGACAGCCATGTTATATCTCCGGTCTGTATCACCAATTTCCCGATAGAGAACAATAAGATAAAAGCAATTCCGATACTTCCGACATCCCCGGCAAAACACTTCGCCTGGTTTTTCGGACGGAAATTGAACAGGCAAAATACCACTACGGACAAGATCGCGACAATCAAAAACGAACTCTCCATAAACTGGATCTTCCGGTTCATCAACAGCAGCGGAACAAGCACCGCCAACGAATATCCCCCCGTGATTCCATTCACCCCATCCATAAAATTGATGATGTTCGTCGCTCCCACGCATACGATCAATGCAAGAAGCACGATCCACCACATATCCAAATGCAGGATATCCAACTGATAGAACATCAATCCCATCGCCACAAATTGTGCCACAAGACGCAAACTGTCCGGCAAACTGTGAATATCATCCACAAACGATATTCCAGCAGCTAAAGTCACCGCTGCCAACATCCACGGATACTGGAAACCATAGAGACAACTCCACACCCATGTACCGACCAAAAAGATGACTCCTCCCCCACGCAACACCACCTTTGAATGAGAACTGCGCTGGTTCGGCTTATCAATGATATTGCATTTGTCGGCAATACGGAAATAAATCAGCTCTGCCATAAGCAGAACCACAAAAATCAACAGATACAACATATATCAAAAACTTTTAATCGTCTTGATCAAACCTTCCTTAGCCCTGACCGGCATCTTATCTACTCCCAAAGCCGACTTTATCTTCCGGTTGGAAACGACATAATTTTCAGTCAACTTGGCCAGACGCTCCCTGTTCAAGGGCAGATGCAGACAACCTCCGGCACTCGCCACCATCTCCATCATCTTCTTGTTCAAATGCCAGATATGCGCCCTCCGTCCCATAGCCTCACAAATCACAGCGATCAGTTCGTTGGTCGACAAGGCTTCATCGTCAGCCATATGATAGACTCCCGAAGCCACCTCTTTGGTCAACAGACCTTCCACAACATAGCACAAATTATCGATAGAAGTAAACGTCCGTTTATTCTCAAAAGCCCCCAACGGCCATGGGATTCCTCTCTTCACCACATTATAGAGCAAATTCAGATTTCCTTTGTTTCCCGGCCCGTGAATCATGCAGGGACGCAATACATAGACCGATTTGTCAGCCGGCCATTTTTCCTGAATATATTCCTCGGCCTTGATCTTGCTCTCGCCATAAGGTCCTTTGGGCGAAGGCACAACCTCTTCGGTCAGGATATCCCCCTCCACCTGATCGGCAGCCGCTTTCACCGAACTGAAGAAAACAAACTTCTTCGCAGAAGAACCCAAGAAATAGTCATAAATCTTTTGTGTCAGTCCTGTATTGATATCAAAATAAACCTGCGCCTTAGATTGATTCTTCGTATCATGCGCCTTCCCCGCCAGATGAATAATGGCATCCACCTCCGGAATATTCCTTTTTCCAAGATCATCCCAACTATAAGTTTTTACCACTCCATCCTTTTCAGGAGCAACAATATCTAATCCGTAAAGAATATGTTTTCCTTTTAATGCATTTACCAAATTAGATCCCACAAAACCATGGATACCGGTTATTAGAATTTTCATTTATATAATTTTTCTATTTCACACCAAACCTTTCGACAATCAAAATACTCTTTTACCCATTCACGTCCGAACCTACCATCTATACGATGTTTCAACCGGATCTCATCTATCTTTTCAACTATATCTTCCGGATCATGGGTAATAAAAAGGCCACTCCTACCATCGCAAATGGCATCACAACAACCCGTTACGCGAGTAGTAAGCACTGGTAATTCCATTGCCTGAGATTCCAAGACACCAGTAGGAAATCCTTCACGATAGCTGGGTAATACATACAGATTCATCAAGGAATAATAATATTCCATTCCTCCATTGACAAATCCGGTATAAATGATACGCGGATCATTCTCAATCCTTTCCTTCACATCCTCCGGCAAAGCATCCCGGACCTCAAACATACCTACCAACAAAAGCTTGCAATCGTCTGCATCTTCCAGCATGTCGAAAGCCCGTACCAAAGAAATAATACCTTTATCCCGTACAAGACGACCGGAATATCCAATCACAAAATCACTTTCTTTAATCCCCCACCTCTTACGAAGGTCAGCCACTTTCTGCCGATCCACAAGGGCCGGATTAAATTTGAACTCCGTATCAATTCCTCCACAAGTACCATGTCCCAATACTATTTGTTTATTGGCAGGCGCCAATCGATCCTCAATACTACGCTTAAGAACCGAAGGACTTACACATACGATCTCAGTAGCACAAAATGATGCCAGCCTGTCCACGTTCATTAAAATAATACGTTTAAGACCACGACTCGTCTCATAAACCAACCCATGACGAAAATAGATACGGTTAGGAACTCTCATCAGCCAAGCAGCCACCATAGCCAAAAGCCCTCCTTTCGGAGTATGTCCCACTACTATATCAATATCTTTCTTCCTAATGAATTTACAAATATTCCGAATCGTAATAAAATCCTCTTTCAACGAAATACTACGATTAACCGGACTCTCTATATAATCAAAACCTTGTTTTTTAGCATAATCAGGCAAATACTCGCTCGGACTACACACAACATTCATATTATAGCCCTTACTTTTGAAGTATTTGAATTGATCACCAATAAAATATGGAAGAACAAAGTAGATGTTTACGACGTGTAGGATATTCATAATACCAAATAAAATACTTCAATCTTAATCATTACAACGTATAGCCTCAAGTATATTAGTTTCTGAAAGACATAAATGGGCAGGTAACTTCTTACGCCTACGTTTACCTATAATATAATCAATTTGACCTACAAAAGCAAAAAAAGCATAAATGATAATTTTCACAAACATGAACAATGAATTTTTCACAAACCAAATAAAAGACTTATTATATTGATGATAACGACTAAAAATTTTTAGCATAGTTCGCTGTGATAAGAAATTTTTACGAAAAGAAGGAACACCAAATTCTCTATAAAACAACAAAGGTTTACCTATCGCATAAAAAGTACTCATAGAGCTAGTACGTGTCCACAATTCAAAATCTTCAGCTCGGAGTGCCCACTCCTCATATAGATTCTGTTTAAACCATTCAATACGCCCCATTATCGTAGGATGAATAAAACTACATACATTCCCCTGAGTAAATTCAGAACCAATAATTTTATTATGATTATCTATAGTCATAATAGATGCACCCACTACATCAACTTCAAAATGCTTTTCTAAAAATAAAACCTCTTCTTCAATGCGAGTAACTACCATAATATCATCCGCATCCATACGGGCATAATATTTTCCTTTGGCCCTCCTTATAGATTCATTCAAGCGATATACAAGACCTCTATTTTTACCATCTGATAACACTTGTATACGTTTATCTCTAGAAGCAAACTCATATGCAATGTCATAAGAACCATCAGTACTGCCATCTTCCATTAGCAATAGTTCCCAATTTAGATAAGTTTGATTGATACAAGATTGAATCGCAGATGCAAGATAATCCTTGGCATTATAAATAGGTATAGCGATAGTCACTAGAGGAGTATACATAACAAATTTATTAAGAATAAATAAAATGCATAAACAACGTAAAAGACAAGTGACCTAGCAAAATCCAATATGCGCACACACCCTGTTTCCTTCCCCAAATATCCATTTTTAGCAAAGGATAAGAAAGTACAACAGGATATAAAAACCACGAAAGGTATGCAAAACGGTCACTAAACTGTGCACGGATAACCATAATCCAAAAAGCATTTGCTAAAAGATACGTTGATAACAATATTGAATACTTTTTATTTTCAATCTTTCTTTTAATAGTTATATAATATCCCAAAATAATAGGAATTGCACTATAAAACAAAAAGTCCCATCTAAATCCAGTATGAGAAAAGCCCGTAAAATCATCCGCAATAAGATACTTATCCAATCTGTCATCAAATCCTAATCCTTGAAATAAATTTGCGACTTGATTCCCTACAAATAAGCTAAAAAAAATAGATAAAAACCAAAATTGAAAACATCTACGTAAGCCCACGATATAATAGGCTAAGAAGAAGCATATTAAACCTAATGCTATAGATTTATGAACAGAAAACGCATAAATAAAACAAACTATTGAAACTATAGGCAACTTATTCTTTTTTCGATTCAAATATAAACTTATTGCTAACAACAATATGGAATGTGCCATACCACTACGAATGGTATTTGTAGAATATGCAAAAGTAAGAAATGATACAAGAATAGTCAAATAGATAAGTTCTCCATTTACTTTATCCAAAGAACGAGATGCCAATAAATTACATCCGAAAAATATTGCTGCAATAAAAGTAAACCAAGACTCAACAGATAGACCTAACAAATGGCCTAAATTAGCTGTCAATAAAAAACCCGGCTCATTATTAGTATCTATCATTTGAGAAGACAAATAATAATCAGTATATGCAAACATATCCGTAAAAGCACCTGCTAATGGACGCGTACCGATAAAAAGAACTACTATACAAGTCAATAATAGGATAAAAGATTCAGAAAATAATTTTGTTTTTTGTAATGAAAAAACAGATAAATTCTTTATCTTCAAATAGTGTAAATATGCTATAAACCCTACAACCACAAGATAAACACTATTGTATAAATTAGCAGGAATAAATGAAGATTGCATACTAATTAACTAAATTCTTAAGCCATTTTAAACTATTAACACCAAACATCCTATGTGCTAATCGTGTTACACTAGTTCTAATCGGACCATAATTACTACACCAGGTTTTCGAGAACCAATGTATGGTTCTAGTATTCTTAGTCTTACGCATTACACCTGTCAAATCATCAAAGGGATTGAAATAATCAGAAGGATAGGTATATATTCCTTCTACATTTTGAATGATTCGACCATCTTTCTTATACCCGAAACTCATCAGAACATTTGTTGTATGAATAACAATTGTTGTTTCATCAAATGAGCCATCACTTTTTAAGAAATGCAAATTTTGATAATAATCTAATATGAACTTATAAATTTGATGATAAGCCACAGATGCCATTCCTAAACCTGGATTTAAAAAATAATCGTGTTGAACCCCCATAAAACCTCCTTTGGCTAAAATATCATCCATGGGTCTTATAACCTCTACATCTGTATCAAAATACACCCCCCCCATAAAAATATAAAATCCAAAAACGGGCATAATCACTAACAAAAGCATATTTTTTGGCATTATATGCTTCCTCTACATAAGGAATAAGATGTACGTCAAAATTATCTTCATTCCACTCTTTGATCTCATACTCTGGGAAAAATTTCCTCCAACTTTCAATGCACTTTTTGGCTGAATCCGGTAACGGATTTCTACCAAACCAACAATAATGTATTATTTTAGGAATCATAAGTTATTTATTTTTATAACAAATTATCTGGTTACCCAAAGGTAATTTCGACAGCAGATAAGACAAGACATAAGAAAATAGAATGGTTAAAATAATAATAATAAATGTCTGCAATATATAATTCTGTATATTCAAAATATAGCTTACATGCCATAACCAATAACGTTGTATAAGCATGTGACATAAATACATTCCAAAACTAAAAATGAAAAATACGTTCATGCATATTACGACAACTTACACGCCAAATTTTTAGCTTCAATAATATTATCTTCTATAGAACAATAAGTCCAACTACCATAACGCCCAATTGAATAAATGTCAAATTCAGCCAAGAGATTCTTTTTCTCCACTACATCTGCGACAGAATGTTTATTAATATGTACATAAGTAGGATTCATAATGATACTTTGAAAATCTAATAGAAATTGAGAATCATCCACAACACCTGAATCTTTCAGATCTTTTAACACCACACCTAACCATTCATTTGAACAGATTTTTTCATCTTTATTAAATCCCAATTCAACGTACAAAGACATTCTATTTTGAGCCAAAATATTATTATAAAAACCAACACGATAAAAACAATACTTCTTCTCAGGAAAATATAACCAATGATTTATGGAATCTTTTCCTTTAGTATTAAATCCTAAATTAAAACAAAGGACTTGGTTCCAATTGTAAATATTTTGATCCCAAACAATATTTGTTTTTTTTAGCAATTCCGGGAAAGGCAATGTAGATATTAAACGATCATATTTAAACACTCTTCCGTCAGTGAATACTACAAGATGTTCAGATAATTTTATTTCTTTTACTTCTTCTCCACAATGAATTTTTGACTTATCTAAACGAGCAGCTACAGAATTAATATATTCAATTGCCCCTCCCATCGGATAAACAAAATGTCCATTATAAGATGCATTATCAGATGACTTAAAATTTCGAATAATATCTTCCTTATTAGCATAAGGGAAAAAACGTCCCATTGCATTTTTATCCAATTTGTTCAAATCACATGCATAAAGTTTCTCATTATAAGGAATCAAAAACTTCTCTGCTATTGCCTTTCCAAATTTACAATATAACATTTCTTGAAAATTATCAAATTCATTATTACCTACAGTAAATAAATCAAAGAGACATTCCAGCAATTCTTCTTTATCAAGTTGATGAATATTCTTTTGAAAAGGATAATCAATTAATAAATCTTTATATTTTATTTTCGTTTCTTTTAAAATAGAAACCATCTCATCTTTATCCATTTTCTCTAAAATCAAATCCTTTATTTCAGGATTTTGAAAATGAAAAAAATGCCCAGAAAAATCCCAAACAAAACCATTACGTTTAGTTGTCCGACAATACCCTCCTATTTCTGATTCTTTTTCGATTATAATATAATCATTATCACCTTTAAACATTGCATAACTTAACCCTGTTATACCAGCACCAATAATCAAATCCATAATTTAATAATTTTCCTTTTTTACTACAGGTAACTGCTTGTATTCTTTATTAAATAAATATTTTATCCCATCTAATTCACCCTTAATATGTTTTACAACTAATTTAAATCGCAACAAGAGCATATTAGAAATTATTCCAAGTAAAGAAGATGTTATAAGCCAATACATAAAACATATAATACTAATTAATCTAAATATAAGATTAGAACTCGGTTTATAAACAAATCTATGCCAAAAAATGATATGATGTTTAGCCAAAGCATAAACTGCTTTTTGCGTACGTTCATAACTAGATCCCCCCCCATCTAAATGAAGAATATGAATATTTGAGATTCCTCCTATTTTATACCCCAACTTGTAATATTTATAAAAATTAATCTGATCATCTGGCAAACTAAAACTAGTCAATTCCAACCAACGTTCCTCTTCAAATTTGATTTTTTTTGCAATTTCAGTCTTCACTAAATAACAAGCACCAGGTGCAGTTTGGGCTTCATACAATAGCTCTTTTGAGAAATCAATATGCTCATTATATAACCAACCACCAGCCATATTTATTTTAGTATAATACTTTTTTCTATTTATTATCATTGGCATAGCTGAAGCGGTTAAGACACACATTAAAAATGTAGACAATGTAGTTTTAGGAACCATCTCTGGAATAATTGGAAAAGTTATGTCCACTTTCTTTTCCACTATAGGTTTAAATAATCTTTCAACCATAGTAGACTCAAATTCCAAATCATCATCCAAAAACAAACAATATTCTGATCTTGCTTCAATTGCTCCCAAGGAGCGTTGAGAAACAATTCCCTTTTTACTATAAATATAACGTTCATAGCCTAATCTCTCCGGAGGCAAATCATAACCCTCAGCGAGAACAACTAATATTTCTTTAGGTTTAATTGTTTGAGTATCTAAAGATTTTAACAGTCTCATATACTTGTCTCCAGCCAAGCCTAATGTACGAATAACAGCCGAATATTCTAAATTCATAAGCCTAAATATTTATTTATTAAATAGATTAATCCACATTTTCATTACATTATCAAGATGATATCGTTGGGCATTTAAACGCGCAGAATTTCCCATTGATACTAAAAGCTTTTTATCCTCAATAAGATTTATAATAGCATTAGAAGCTTTAACAATAGAATCATTTTGAATTAAATATCCATCAATACCATCATGAATAATATTTTTAGGTCCATGAGGACAATCAAAACTAATAACAGGTAGACCAACACCCATTGCCTCAATCAATGTCAAGCCGAAACTTTCTGTTTTAGAAGTACAAACATATATAGATGCTTCAGAGAAAACACGTTGAATTTCAGATGTCCCCCCCATAAAAAATATATTATTTTGTAGCTTTTTCGATTTTATCAATTCCAAAAGCTCATTTTTATATATAGGATTACCCTCTCCATAAATTTCAAATCTATATTTCGGATACTTTTTAATAACTAATTCCGCTATTTCAATAAACAATTCGAATCTTTTCACTCTATCTATTCTACCTACAGTTACTATCTTAGAATAGGATAAATCAGATATATAGGTAGATTTTTTTATTGGATTAGGAATTACTTTGATATTTTTTTTATATTTAAAATAGCCCACCTCTTGAGGAGTCAAAACTACTACAGCATCATAAAAACGTTGAATAAAATCATCTATACATACTTTAATACTACCAAATTTTCTTTGGTATTGTGAATCATGATATTCTCTAACTAACATAGATCTACCCTTTATAAGGGGTAGAAACCAAAACTCATATCCAAAATTTGGAACGATAATTACATCAGGTTTTATCTTCTTCAGTAAACTAACAGTTCTAAAAAAATGTTTTGGTACAAGCTTCAAGCATCTAGAAGAATAGAGAGATTCATATGTATAATCCACATTATAATTTATGTTCAAATCTTCATAATGAACTTTTGATGATATAGGATAAACAAAAGGCTTATCTCCTTGCTCATAGGTAGATAAATAAACATCATTACCTGTTTCTACCCAATAATTCAATTTCATAACAGTTACTTTTTCAATTCCACCATGAAGAGCAATTTGACCTGTAAAATACAATATTCTCATCTTGATATTTTATATAAAAAACGTAATATAGGAAAAATCAACTTTGCATATATAAGAATCATAAATGGAGAACCCAACCATAGTAATTTGTACAAAATACGATCATTAATACAATATGGTTGATACAAACGATATTCACTATCAGTATAGTTACCTTTGCATTTATATATTAATGATTGTAAAGATACAATTTTATCATTTATACACAAATTTGAATCAACGATTCCAAGTAACACTCGAAGATAATATTGTATTATTGAAGCTTTGTATAAATTCAAAGTATATTCTTTAAATTTAAATGATAAATCTTGATATCTTTTCTGCATTTCTAAAAGGCACATTTCCTCTGAAATAAGAGACAATCTCCTATGTGACAATGAATTGGGAGTCAATCTATATATATAATCAACTGAATTTATAAAGAATAAAGAGTTAATAAATAAAATGTATTTCAACATAAAATCACAATCCTCTGCATAATGCAAATTTTCATTAAAACATATGGAATGATCGTGAATAATCGATGCTTTATATAACTTAGAGATTGGTCCTCCATTTTCATAAATTCGATATTTCACTATACATTCTACAAGATTATCATCTTCTAATAATCTATTTTCATAGACTTTATCTATTCTACATTCAGTTTGAGTATTCCAATATTGAATTCCTGATACAACAAAATCAGCACTACTCAAATATGCTCCATCAACTAAATGCTTAACATAATCAACTTTTACAATATCATCAGAATCTACAAATACAAGCCAATAACCATGAGCATATTCAATACCCATATTACGAGCAGAACTAGCACCTGAATTTTTTTTAGAATAAACACAAATACGTGTATCAAGTTGTGACAAGATTCTACATTTATCTAAAGAATCATCACTACTACCATCATCAACTAATATAATTTCTATATTCTTATATGATTGGCACAATAATCCACTAACACAATTCTCTATATAGGCTGATGAATTATATACAGGAACAATTATGGAGACTAATTCTTTATTAAGATAATCCATTACGCAAATAATTAATGCTCTTATTAATCATTTCATTTTTCTTAGAATCAACAATAGTCCAATCTATTGGAACATTTTCCAAATTTTTATTTACTACTATACGGGACTCCAATCCAAATTTTGATAACAATGATACAAAACGGGTAGCCCCTCTATCTGCATTGATCAAAGAATAAAATTCTCTATGAAATATAATAGAAAAGACTGTCCCATGGAAAGAGTCTGTTATCACAAAACTTGCGTCCCTAAATAAAGCCAACCATTCTTCTACAGAATACATGATGCTATCATGAGCTGAAAAAACGATTATTTCACAATTATTTTTACGAGAGAATTCCTCTATAATTATCATCTTTTCACTACTAGTATCTAGCATATAGCAGCATACATACCTTTTGCGATTCACAGGTATATCGGAACAAACTGAACAATAATCATCACTTGATAAAAGTAAAGTAGGATCCAATACTTCACAAGCTTTAACATCCAAATATTTTTGGCACAAATAAACTCCACTGTGTTCACGTACAGATACAGCATTAAACTGTTTCATTAACTCCTTACATACCTTTGTTTGTTTATCAGTATATTCCCAAGAATCAACTCCAAAAGAGGCTGCATAAGATATTTTTATTAGTTTTTCATTTTTTAAAAAAGAAAGATATGTATCATATAAACAATTAGGACTATACCTCGGACGCCAAACTTGATCACTACCTACTATCACTGCACCAATTTTATATTTTTGAATAATATCCTTATTATAAGACAAATACTGATTATCGGTTAATTTAATATATTTATAAACAAATTTCATTATTCGTTTATCGCGTGGAAAAACATTTCTATAAGGAGTCAAAGCTCTTCTCTTCGAAGAAAATGGATATAATAAAATTGTTTTAATTGTCTGAAACAGATAAAACCATAAAGGACTACTATCACGATAATCTATAGTCACAGGATGATGGCCTAATTTTCTTAATACACATTGTAGTGCAAAATTTTGCAACACCCCTCCATAATTTGCCTTAATAGGCTGAGTTACAATCGCTACATTCATACATTTGATTTTGACAATAAAAGTAAATATAAACCATTAGCTAATCCTCCCAAACCATAATAAGATGCATAGTCATTGAATCCACATGTATCTCCTGTACAAAAATCAATCAATCCATCTTGACGAATAAAAGAATGTAATTGAGAAAAATTTGGAACATAATCTGAAGATATTAATACTTTATATAACTCACAAAGTAAAGCAACAGATGAATCAACTATTGAATAACCTTGAAAAGGGAATTGAACATAGGTTATTGATGATAATAGAGAATTAATAGAATCATTTTTATCACCCAAATAGGCTTTAGCCAACAGATACCATCCTAATCCTCTCCCCCAATTACTACTACCCAAATGGATTCCAGTAGTAGTATCATAACCATGTACAGGAAAACCAGTTAAGGTATTTGCATGCGTTAAAAAGTCATCATAAACACTTCGAGCTATTTTATAATACTTTCCATCCCCTATCAATTCACTATACATACATAAAAAAGGAACAATCATTCCCAATGTATCCACTAATTGAACATTTGAATGACAACGGTATAGAATCCTATCTGTTTCAAATCTTCCTAACAAATAATTCGCAATATAATGTGCAGCAACTTTATACTTGTTATCGAACGTTAACTTATACATATTAATAAAACAACATCCCATTGGGACTTGATCTACCACAGAAATTTTATATTTAAGATTCCCGTCACTATGAAACATTCCAGCAATCTTCTCACTTATGCAAGAAATTAATTTTTTTTCATTATACATAAGTATATATTCTGAAAGTCCCCAATACAAAAATCCCATAGGGTAATTCCCATATACTTCCTTCCGCTTACCTAAAAACTTGGCTATTTTATAACGAAACAATCCTTCTGGATGCTGATTTACAGCATCAAAAACAGCCGACATTGAAGCCTTTAGAACAGCACTATTTACAATCCTAATTTGATCATCAACAGAAAAATATTTCATGCCTTATTAATCTTTAGCAAAAAATTTATTACTATAAGTATAAACCATTTTTCTTTCCTTTTTTTTCAGTCCTAAAAAAAACACTAAACAAACGGTTATAAAAGAAAGAAATATACAAAATGTAAAAGTAGATAAAAAACCAGAAGGTTGAAAAAACAACTTTAATATATATGCAATAGTAAAAGATAATCCACCTATCATAAAAGCCTTCATTATAACATTTAGTATAAAATAACGCATTGAAAGACCAATTATATCATTTACAAAATATACTCTAACAAATAAACATAATATACTTATTACAATATTAATAATATACACATAGAAAGGAGGATAATTATGTTTAAATAAAATATAAGATATCGGTAAAATAGAGAGAAGTATTATGCTGACTACTATCTGATATATTTTAATCACACCTGTTGCTTTTATAGCATTAACTAAAGGTTCAGATATACAATCAATTAAAGATAACAACAATGCCAAACGAACAAATACAACTGTATAGTCTGGAACATTATTTAACCATAATTTAAGTAGATAAGGAGTTTCAGAAATAACAGGAACGGTAAAAATTAACATTAAAAAAAAAGCATAAAGCGAACCCATAGAAACAAGTTCATGGAGTCTACTCACCTCATTAGAAGCATAACTTTTGATTATTTGTGGATTTATAGCTGTCAAAAAATTAGTCCAAAAACTATTCAACGTTGTCTGAACTTGAACAGCAACAGCACGAGCTGAATTTACAACAGGACCAAAAAATAGATTCAATAATATATTCACACCTTGAGTTAAACCTATATATGAAACATTACCCAAAATACTCCAAACGGTGAATCCTAACATTGGTTTGATAATGTGCTTATCATACATCCATGTTATCCGACATTCTTCATACTTTATTTTACTATAAATACGGTATATTAGAGCGATAAATATACTTACACATAATTGGAGAACAGCATAAAGAATTAAACGATCTGCCTTACCTATCAAAAGAAAATAAACAACAAGTAGCTTTAAAAACACATTTAAAAGCTCAACATAAGCATAAACATTCATTTTCTCATGGGAAATAATTACAGCATTATATGGGACCTGTGTTACACAAACTATCATTGACAAAATAGAACATTGATATACCCACATTGCAGCTATCATCCTATCTTCAGATATTACCAATTTATTAACAACAAACCATAAACCTACAGTTTCTGCTAAAAACAGTATCAACAAACTTACAGCCATATGTATTTCAAAAGCTGTAGAAAACACTTTTTGTGTACGACAAACATCCCCCCTTCCAATTTCAAAAGTCAAAAATCTACTAGTAGATAATGACATAGCTGCATTAATGAAAGATAACATAGAAACAATTCCCCCCACTACGCTATAAATGCCAAAGTCTTCTACCCCTAATGTTGCTAATACGACACGAGAAGTATATAACCCTACTATCATAGTTAAGAACATACGCAGATAAAGCGTCATTGTATTTTTTGCTATAATTTTATTATTAGAGTATGACATACAAGTAACTATTAACACTCAAAAAGACATCCTCACCTTTATTAACAAAACGTTTTTACAATACATCAAAAGCATATCCATTTAAGGATTAAAAAAATATCTAATGATATTCTATATATAATGTAGGTAACCTCACTGTACAATTATAATTACCACCTCTATGTCAACAAAAAGAATCTCTATTGTTGATCCAGCGCTTCATATACCGAATTCTTGCTCTTGAACTCAGGCACGATTCCTTTCATCATTCGGACGGTACCCATTTTGTCTACTTTGATCGCGAGGTCGATCAAGGGGGACATGAGCGTACAGATGTCTTCGTAATCGTATTCCCGGACTTGGGCACGGTAGATCTTTTCGTTTTCCGTTGGTAATGTATTTTCTTTCGTTGCCAACAATTCTTCGTAGAGCTTTTCGCCCGGACGAAGGCCGGTATATTTGATCTCGATATCCTCGCCGGGGATAAGGCCTGCCAGTTCGATCATGCGGCGTGCCAGATCGGCGATCTTCACAGGGGTTCCCATATCGAAGACGAAGATTTCGTTTCCTTTACCCATAAAGGCGGCTTCCAAAACCAAGCGGCAGGCTTCGGGGATCGTCATGAAGTAGCGAATGATGTCGGGATGGGTGACGGTCAGAGGGCCGCCCTTTGCCAACTGTTCGCGGAAACGGGGAATGACGGAACCGTTGCTGCCTAACACGTTTCCGAAACGGGTGGTGATAAAGCGGGTTTTACCGGATTGCCGACCTTTGCTGATAGCGATGCTCAGGCTTTGCACATACATCTCTGCCAAACGTTTGGAAGCTCCCATGACGTTGGTCGGGTTGACGGCTTTATCGGTCGAGACCATGATGAACTTATCTACGTCGTACTTGACTGCCATATCAGCTACGTTACGCGTACCATAAACATTCGTATGGACGGCTTCGCAGGGGTTCTCTTCCATCAGGGGCACATGCTTGTAGGCGGCGGCATGGAACACGATATGGGGACGGAAACGCTGGTAGATACTTTCGACACGATGGATCATGCGGATGTCTCCCATGACTGGGGTAAACTCGACATCGGGGAACTTTTCTTCCAACTCCAGCCGGATGTTGTGCATCGGAGTTTCGGCACTGTCGAACAGGACCAATTGCTTCAGCCCGAAATGGCAGAGTTGCCGACAGAGTTCGCTACCGATGGAACCGGCGGCTCCGGTGACCAAAACGACTTTGCCTTTCAGGGAACCTGCGATCTCCTCCATGTTGATACGGATCTCTTCGCGTCCTAACAGGTCTTCGATGCGGACTTCGGGAAGGGCGCGCATCTTCAGTTTGCCTCCTTTCAGTTCGTCCAAAGAAGGAAGGAGCAACATACGGACTTTTTCTTTTTCGCAGAAACGAACCAGACGTTCGCTTTCTTCCTTCACCGCCTTATAGTCCGTAAAGAGGATCGCCTTGATATTGTAGCGGTTCACCCAACGGCTGAATTCCTCTTGGTCGGTAATGAAATAGACCTTATACAAACCGATGCGCATGGAGACACGCTGGCCGAAACGGAGGAAGCCTTCCACCTGATAGGATGAGTTTTCACGCAGAAAGGAATCGTTCAATAGGGCGGGAGAAGAATCTTCATGCCCGAATATGAAAAGCTTGTCTTTCCGGTTGGATGCAATGCTGCTCACCATAAAGGTATAGAGCGTGATCAGGAAAGCACGGAATATCGTCAGGATAAAAAAAGTGAGGAAGAAATCCACCACACTTCCCAGCAGGAAACCGCGAAAGGAAAGAAGGCCGGTCGTAAACAAAAGAACCGGCAGGATGGTCGCCACTTTCAGTGAAGAGGACATGGCGATGCGTCCGGTTTCAGTAAAGGCGGAATGGCGAATAATGCCTTTATAGGTCTGGCAAACAAGAAAGCTGGCAGTGCTACAGAACAACGACGCCAGAAAAACCGTCAGAATGATCCGGTCGGTATAGTTCCAATCCAGAATATAACTGACCAAAGCCAAAGAAGTAACGGTCGAAAAGACGGAAAGGAACAGGTCAATCAAAAAAATTATCCAGCGATTGAGGTATTTCTCTTTCGTTAATCTTAATAGTAAATCATTGATTTTCATATAATTAAAGAATTTATTACCCTACAACAAAGTTCGTCAGTCCCAATAGTGGAATAACGAATAGAAATCGATTTTGGCAGCAAAATATCTTAATAAAATATTAAAAGGGTTACTGCACGTTGTTTATTTTGTGCTATATAGCACAAAATAAAAGCTGTTCAAACAGCTTTTATACACTGAATATATATTTTTCCAAGAGCGCAAAAGATAGTTAATTTATTTGAAATTCAAACCTTTTATTTTTTTATATACCTAATAATCAATAGTTTGACATCATTATAAATATCCAATGATTATCAAGGATTAATTCTATTTTGCTCTAACTAAAAAAATCAAATAATATATAGATTAGAAAGCGGTATAGCACATCTTATCATATATAATATTTATTGAATATCAAGCATTATCAAAATCATATCGATTTTATACTAAAATTATACTGTTTCTAAATAAGTAGATTGTCTATCCTTCTCTTTCCGATAGAACGGGCAAAAGAACGGGATATATTTTTTCACTCTGTTAACCTATTTTTGAAACAATATGATTTACAACAACTTAACAAACAATATATTCCACACAAAAGCTCGTCAGTCCCAAAGCAGAAAAAGACATAACAGTCTGGACATATGAAGATTAAGTGTCTACAAAATGACTAAAAGAAACGTACGTTTCTTTTAGTCATTCCATTTACGAAAGATTGTTAACTATTGACTTTCGGAAAATAGCGTGCAAAAGACTCGATATATTTGGCAGACAGGAAAATAAAAAATAAACGAAGATGTGTGAATTTCAAATATTTTAAGTATATTTGCCCCATCAAAATGACTAAAAGAAACGTACGTTTTTTTTAGTCATTTTATTGTTATGGGAATCTGCATGGATAGAGAGCGTCACTATTCTTTTCAAAGAGACACAGGAAGGGAAAGATATAGGCAGATATGATTCAGGCACGAATTTCAAAGAAATCCGTGCCTGAAAAAACGTGATGAAACCAGTGACCTATTCGATCGTGCTAATCGTAGAAATCATACCGAACTTTTCGTTATCGTTCAGATTCCAGATCACTTCACCTTTATCATTGATTTCGAATACCTGGGGGCTGTTGGCCTCTACGGCATTCTTGTCATGTCCCTGCCAGTTGCAGACGTACAGGCCGCCATCCTTTGCAGGAAGCAAGCCGGCGACGAAGAACAGGCGGGCTCCTTTGATATCGTTCTCACCGTAACGGCGGGCTACTTCGCCGTTGTCGAGGTTCACTTCCATCAGGGAGTGACCGTCACCACAGGCAACCCAATGGTTCCCGTTAGCCAATGCCAATGTCGTGAAAGGCGTTCCTTCGAGACGGGTGATCTTCACGACTTCGCCTCGCGGAGAGATCTCGCGCACGTCGGAAGTGGCAAAGAGGGGCATCAGGTAGTTACCGCGGGCATTCTTGTTCAGCTGGCGGAACTGGGCATGCGGATGTTCGATGCCTGTCTCATATTCGGTACGCGACAGGATTTCTCCCTTCGGGCTCACCTCCATGATGACAGCCGGATGGCCTACCCAACCCAAAAGATAGTTACCGTCGGGCAACACGCGGGCAGTCTGCATCTCACAGGTATCGGGAGCGGCAATATTCCAGATCTCCTGATGGTTGCGGTCGATCAGCTTCGCACCTCTGGCATAGGCAAAGAGGATATTCCCGTCGGGAGTGGCAACAGCGGAGTTGCATTCCCAACCTTTTTCGAGGGGATGCTCCCACTCTACCTGCTTGGTGTTCTTATCGATGATCACGATCTTGTTCCAGCCGGAACCACCCAACAGCAATTTTTCTGTCTTCTTCTCGCAGGATGTAGCGGTTACCAGCAACAATGCGGAACAGAGATAAGTAAATAATTTATGCATAACTAATAATTTATCAATTTGCAAATGTGCCAATATGCCGGTGAAATACTCCAAATGGAACATTCATCCCATTGGTGCATTGGCATATTGACCCATTAGCACATTATTGTAAATCCTTGAACATTTCGAAACCTTGTTCCGGTGTCAAGCCTTCGTGTACGACAGCGTGTACGGCCTGAATCATGGCGGCAGGGTTTTCGCTCTGGAAGACGTTACGTCCCATATCGACACCGGCAGCACCGTCGTTAACGGCGTTGTAGCAGAGTTCGAGTGCTTCCTTTTCAGGCAGTTTCTTACCTCCGGCGATCACAACGGGAACCGGACAGGCGGCAGCTACCTTTTCGAAACCGTCGCAGTAGTAAGTCTTCACGATAGAAGCACCGTTCTCGGCGCATACGCGCGATGCGAGTGCGAAGTAACGGGAGTCGCGTGCCATCTGTTTGCCGACAGCCGTCACACCCATGACGGGGATGCCATAGCGGTTCCCCATATCGACAGCTTCCACCAGGTTGGCTGCCGTGATGGCTTCCTGTTCGCCGTCGCCGGCAGAGAACATGACTGCCATAGCGGAAGCATTGTAACGGATCGCATCTTCGATATCGATCAACACGTTACGGTTCAATTCCGTCAGGATCGTAGAACCGGCATCCGAACGGAGGCAGACGGGCTTGTTGATGTTGGCGGGAATGGAAGTCTGCAAGATACCGCGCGTACACATGATACAGTCGGCATATTGTACGAGGGGAACGATATTCAGGTCGATACGTTCCAAACCTGAAGTCGGACCCATGATAAACCCGTGGTCGAATGCCAACATGACGGCACGGCCTGTTTTCGGGTTGAAGATACGAGAGAGGCGGTCTTTCATACCCCAAGAGTAGTTAGACGCACCTTTTACATGAAAATTGTCGAATTGGGAAGTTTGTCCGAAGCCGAAATTATTCGCTTCTCTGAACCCATCCATATCTGCCATAGCTTTTTTCCTTTCTTAATTTTTAATTCTTAATTCTTAATTTCTCAAAGCGCTTGTGCGAACGATTCAAACATGCAACTCCAGGAGGTTGCACCGCTGTCGGCATAACCGACGGAGCGTTCGCCGTAGTTACGGGCACGGCCGAAGTTGGCTTTCATTTCTACGGTCGAAGCAGCACCGGCAAGGGCAGCTTTCGCTCCGGCTTCGAGGATTTCCTTGATATCGTCCGAAGAACATGCCTGGATCGCTTCCACAGCCGGGATCAGGGCGTCCATCATGGTCTTGTCGCCTTTCTGGGCTTTCGTCTGTTTCTGCACGTTGGCAAGACCGCCGGCAAACATAGCTTTCACTCCAGCTGCATCCAGTTCCGTACCGGAAGCATGGTCGCTCATACCTAAGAAGAAAGCCCCCAACAGCGTACTGGTGGAACCGCTTACCTGCAACATGACGTCAAAACCCATATCGTTCAGCATGGCTTTGAACTCCGTTCCTTTCTGGGCCGTAGCCACGATAGCGGACATGGCTGTCACGATTGCCTGACCGTGGTCGCCGTCACCGATAACGGCGTCCAGTTTAGAAAATTCGTCTTCGCGTTCTTTGATGTTCTTCAAGGCGTTGTCGAGCATCGCCTTGAAGTTTTCGATAGTCAGTTGTTTCATATCTCGTTTATTTACCGATTGTTGTCCAGTAAGGTGCATCAGCACGTTTGTTCTTCAGATAATCGATATGATCTTCGTCGAGGATAGCCATGATCATCTGGAAACCGGCCTGTTCCTGTACGGTCAGGATTTCCTGGATGCGGCTTACGACAACCTGGAGGCCACGGGCTTCCAGTTCCTTGTAGGCCTTACGGAAGATGATGTTCAACTCCATGTGGGTAGTCGCTCCTACGCCGTTGATGATAAGCATCATCTTGTCGCCAGCCTTCGGCTTGAGCTGCTGGCAAAGCAGTTCTACCATCTCGGCAGCCGTATCGTCGGCAGATACAAGCGGTTTCTGTCCGCCACCGCCTTCGCCGTGCTGTCCCATACCGATCTCCATGATGCCCTGGGGCAGGTCGGTGATCGTACCGCCGTTCTGCGGATGCGTACAAGAGCGCATGGCAACGGCCAGAGTAGCGACGTTGTTGTTATAGCGTTCGGCGATTTCGACCAGCTCGTCAAGCGTCTTGCCTTCTTCGGCTGCAGCACCTAATATTTTATACAAAGGCACACAACCGGCCAAGCCGCGACGGTCGTTGATGTCGGCACCGATACCGGCGCTGATATCGTCGTGAGTCAGCACTTGTTTCACCTTGATGCCTACACGTTCTGCCAACTGGCAAGCCATGTTCGCACTCATCACGTCGCCGGAGTGGTTCAAGACAACCAACAGGATACCGGCTTCACGCTTCATCAGCTGCAAAGCCTGGAACAGACGCTGTGCACCGGGAGCGGCAAAGATGTCGCCCACGACAGAGCAGTCCAGCATACCTTCGCCTACGAATCCGCTCAATGCGGGTTCATGACCGGAACCGCCCAAAGTCACGATAGCCACTTTGTCTTCGCTCTTCGGATTGGCACGTACGACGATGTTTTCACCACCTAACTTGACCTGGTCCGGATATGCCAATACATAACCTTCCAACAATTCGGGTGTTATCTGTTCGGGATCATTTATAAATTTTGTCTTTATGTCTGACATGGTATATTCCTCCTTTATTTAAGTATGTTATTAATGTTATTATTTGATTTCCATGATTTCGATGGCGATACCTTCTTCTTCGATGAAAGCGATCGTCAGGTGTTCGTCGCATACGGCCGGGCCGAAGATCACCTTCTTGCCTTTCAACTCTTCCTCCAAAGAAGGAACGGTGTAGGCAATGTGTCCCTGTTTCTGTACCAGTTCGGGCAGACAGCTGCCTTCCTCGAATTTCAGGAATTCGATGCGATTCGGACTTTTGCTATAGTCTGTCAACCATACTTTCAGGCCTTCGTTAAACATAGCCCCTTCTACTTGTTCTGTCGTTACGATACCGACATGATTAAATGTTCTCATGACTAATTAATTTTAAGTGTTCGTACTATTTTTTTATTCGTTATCAGTTCTCTCAACCTCAAAACATAGATGTTTCGCATTCAAAACACCGGTGTTTCGTTTTCAAAACATATATGTTTCACACCTTCGTCTTCCATCTCCTGTACGAAAGGACAGCCAGGACAATGACTACCCCCAAGGCGATATAAAGATAGGTGAATATTCCATGCACATTATCATTTTGACCGTATGAATGCATTCCGCTCAGGAAATAATTGACACCGAAGAAAGTCATCAGCACGGAAGCGAACGCGATCACGGATGCCAGATTGAACAACCAAAGACTATTCCAGCGTTTCACCAAGTGGAGATGAGTCACTACGGCATAGACGACCATCGTGATCAGCGCCCAAGTCTCCTTCGGGTCCCACCCCCAATAACGGCCCCAGGACTCATTCGCCCAGACAGCACCGAGGAAAGTGCCGACAGTCATCAGGGCAAGCCCTACCCACAACGCCATCTCACCCACAATACTCAGTTCGGTGATACGGGCTTTCAATATCTCTTTGTTCTTCTTTCCGGCGACGGACATCATCACCATATTGGTCAGCCCGATCAGGCAACTGATACCGAAAAAGCCGTAAGCGGCAACAATGACCGCCACATGGAACATCAGCCACGGCGATTTCAGGACCGGTACGAGCGGATTGATCTCAGGGTCCATCCAGTTCAGACCGGAGACGAAGAGGATGATACCGCCGAACAGGGTGGCCAGCGCGAAGGTGATCGTACTACGGCGCACGAACAACAGTCCGGCAAAGACAGTCGCCCATCCCACATAGACCATCGTCTCGTAGGAATTGCTCCAGGGAGCATAGCCACCGATATACCAGCGCATCCCCATTCCGAACATATGATAATGGAAGACGACCAGTACGCCGGCTCCTAACAGCCATACGGCGACCTTCATCCAGCGGGTCCGGCGGAACAGCATCGCGAAAGAAAGGACCAACAACAGTCCGCCCAAGACCAGATAGCCGATCTTGCAATAGCGGAAGACATCCATCTTGTTATATTTCAATTCGGCCTGCATGCGCTTCGGACTGATATCGAGTGTCTTGTTCTTGGCTTGCTGATAGGTGTCGATCATGCCGACCACTTCATCGGCTTTCGCCCAATCGCCACTCTTCAAGCCCTCCTGCACTTCGCCTAAATACCAGTCGAAAATACGGGAGACGAACATGGAGTCTTTGCCGGTAAAGGCAGAGAGGTCGTCGCCGGGTGCATACCATTTATGATTCGGATCGTCTTCTTTCGGAAAAAGGTTCAGCATCTGGTGATTGATCAGCTGATGGAAGATGTTCAACTGCTCGTCCAGTTTCATCAGGTCCTTGTCGAAACGCGTACGCTGGGCAGGCATCTTGTTATAGGCTTCTTCCAACTTCTCTTGCAACTTGTAGCTGCCGTTACTGTCGAAGGCCTGGATATAGGCACACTCGCCGTCCGTCAGGTCATAATAGGCGGCCAACTCCGGATTGGACAGGGCGATAAAGGGAACGCGCATCCACATATCGGGCATGGCTAAAAGGCTCAAAAGGAACTGGTCAGAGTTCAACTGACCGATCTTATCCGACTTATGGAGCTTACGTAGAATCTCCGAAGAGAAGGTATTGACCGGCATCATACGGCCGCTACCCGACTGGATCGGAAGGGCTCCGAAGAGGGCAGCATGTTCCGGGCTCACCGCATATTTCTGCACGGCATCGAGCATCGGGGAAGCCTTCCCGCCGGCATTTACGGACAGGGGAACGGCAAGGAGCGCAAGCAACAGGACCCTTACGTTGGTCGCCTTGCGCAATTCTTTCAGGCGGCGGCTCTGACGCATGAAGCGGGAATCCTTACCGACCAGGCAAAGGATCAGGCCGATGACCAGCAACAGATATCCGGTGTAGGTGATGTTCCGCCCCGCCACGTCGCGGTTGACGGAAAGGATGGTCCCGTGTTCGTCCTGGTCATAGGAGGCCTGGAAGAAACGGTAGCCTTTTACATCCAATACGTTATTCATAAAGATCCGCTCTTCGCGGTCTTCCCCGTCCACATGGACGATCACTTCACTCTCGTAGGAAGAGGGACTGGCGGAACCGGGATAGCGGGTTAAGGTGAATTTCTTCAGTTCAACGGAAAAAGGCAGGGTATGAAAGGTCGTGTTATCGGAAGTGCGGACAGCAATCTGGTTGCTTGTCTCCCCTTCACGCAGATGCAAAATTCCTTCTTCGCCGAAAAGGAAAGAGGTCAAGGCGCCGAGAAGGATGATGATAAAGGCGAAATGAGTCAGCATCAGTCCCCATTTGCCGCGTTTCAGGTATTGGTGTTTGATCGTAGCCGCGATAAAATTAACGACTAAAAGGAATTGGAGCAGAAAAAACAGGGGGGAATAATAAACCATTGCTTTGGCTGTCGCTGTACCGTGATACTTTTCGATGAAAGTGGCAACGGCCAGGCCAAAGGCATAAATCAGTAACAGGACGATCGTCGTTACAAAGGAGGAGAAAAATCTTTCGAGATTTGTTTTCATTTACTTTTTTATTAGAGTTCACAGATGCGGCAAATGTACGCAGATTAATCGTTTGATGAAATAACCGGTGGCAATCCGCCACATCTGTGTCCTCTATTAGTTGATAGATATCATCTATACCTTTTCATTATCAATCTTCAATGATCATACGGAAGCCGACGTTGAACACACGCTGGTACGGATAGTAAGCCTTACGCGTATGGGAAGCCGCATACTTCGGACGGTCGATATAAGAACCGCCGCGGGCCACCTTGTATTCGGATGTCTCTTTCGTCTTCTCATTGTACGGATACGATACATAGTCGGAACGGGTCCATTCGGCTACGTTTCCGTGCATGCTGTACAGACCGAACGGATTGGCCTCATAAGCCTTGCCGCCGACCTGGACCAGGTTACCGTCGTCCACGCTCTCTTCTTTCGGAAGGAAGGTATAGTACTTGTACCACGGGTTGGTCTTCGCCATCGGCTGCGGGTCTACACCGTAAACGGCAAACAACAGCGTTGTCTTGTCCGCCAGATTGTCCTTCTTGCCGAAGTCCGCATGCATGTCGCCATACCAAAAGTCCTGGTCGCTACCGGCGCGGCAAGCCCACTCCCACTGTGCTTCTGTCGGAAGCGTGATCTTGAGACCGGTCTTTTCGCTCAGTTTCCGGCAGAATTCCATAGCATCGTTGTAGCTGACACGGATAACAGGCTGTTCCGGTTTATTGGCCGGATATCCCTGAACCACGTGGTCTTTCCACTGCTGGTCGACGAAACGGCTGTCGTGATCCGGGAAGACAACGTTGAACTGTTCGTTCGTCGTTTCCAGCTCGGCCATCCAGAAGGCTTTGTCGATCTTCACTTTGGCAGTCGGATAAGCATCCGGTTCGCCACGGTAGCTACCCATCACGAATTCACCGGCCGGGATACGGACGAAATTGACTTTCACACCCGGAGCGATCTCAACCACCTTACGGGTTTCCTTCTCCTTAGCCAGCATTTCCTTGATCCGGTCAGCACCAAAAGGCCAACCTTTCACCTTCAAGATCTTTTCCTTTACAGGAGCGGCCTTTTCAGGCATTACCGGGGTGATCGGGCCTTGTTTCTTCAGGTAGTCGGCATAGTCGGCGATTTCTTTCTTCCAGTCGACACCGGCTCCGTTCGCATACTTGTCGGTCAATTCCTTACGACGCTTGATCTGGTCGAATCCCTTATAAGGAAGATCAGTCAATACGTTCGCATTGAAATAACCCTTGTCGGGAGCGTTGTAGTCGATCCAGTTATAAAGCGTCTTCCATTCCTTATCGGTCAGTTTCACGTTGTGATGGCCTTTCTTCAGCAAGCGTACCAATTCGCTCGTGTTGGGATGATATTCGTACGGCTGCAAAACGACCATGTCGCCTTCGCCTCCCTGACGATGCACATACGGATGCAAGTTCAGATAAGACGTGCCATAACCTAGCTTGTCTTTCTTTCCACCCCGCAGGTCGAACGCTTTTCCTTCACCGTTATGACAAGCGATACAAGCGCGGTCCAGGATCGGCTGCACTTCCAGATCGAACGTGAAAGAGCGTGTACCGCCTTCGGGCAGAGTCAAGGCAGACGGAGCTTTCTGCGAAGCGATCACACGTTTCGGGATCGCGATCTGGTTCTGGTCTTCATGACAACCGATACAGGAAACCACTTCGCCCGGCTGACCGGTCACCCAGCTTCGCATCCACTGGATAGCCACGCCGTCCTTATCCAAAGGCTGGATGGAGATCGGTGTATTGGCAGGAGCCTTGAAGATCACGGAACCGTCTTCTTCGACAGGAACCGTCCCCAACATACGCTTGATATCCCAACCGGACTGGATTCCATGCCAGTTATGGTCGGAACGGGTCTTTACATACGCATATTCGTAAGCATGCAGACGCAGAGACTTGACCGTTCCGCGAGGAATACCTTTCAGGCCTTCTCCTTCGTAGATATCCTGAATAAAGAAGGTCGCTTCCTTTTCATTCAGTTTCACACGGTCGGGAATGGACGGAGGAGTCTTTGTCTTGCGCACCAGGATCGGGCTGATATAGCCTTCGCCTTCTGCCTGCATCAGACAGGTCACGTTGTCGTAGACGTCCACCAGATAGAGTCCCCACAAGGCATGCGGGTCCAACTTGGCTGCAACCAGGAAGTATTTGTCGTTCAGCGGAGTCGGTTTGATGAACTGCGGCCATACACCGTTTACCAGCTGGTCCTTGATTTCTTCTTTGATCGGACGGTTACGGTGAGGGATTTCCTGTACCATACCGGCTGTGCTCTTACGTCCCTTGGTCGGATCGAAGATGATCATACGGCCTGAACGTGCCACACCGTGGTGGCCGGAGATGATACCGACGAACGCCGAACCGTGGCCGGGCAACGGCTGCACGTCGAACGTACTGTTCGGGAACATCGCACCGCTACCGTAGAGGGCTTTGTTTTCCGTTCCGTCCGGGTTCATGTGCATTACGATACGGGAATAGTAGTGGGTCAGGTCGGTGTACTCCCAGCGGGTGTACATCACGCGGCCGTTATTCATGATGACCGGATTCCAGTTGGCATCCTGGTCGAATGTCAGGCGGCGCATGCTCTTGTCCTTCGGGTCATACAGCACCATGTTACCTACCGCATCGCTACCGTTCACACAAGGAACACCCTGGTAACCGATGTTGGAGATAGCGATCACACGACCGTCGGGCAGGTAAGTACCATCGTAGAACTCCAGATCCGGCTCGTCGTTTTCCACAAGCGGCTTGAAGCCTGTCCCATCCAGATTCACTTCATAGATGTTCCAGCGCTTGTCGTCCTGTGTCTGTGTGAACATCACACGGTCACCGTCCCAATGCAGTTTCAGGTCAGCGATGGAAGAACCGTTTTTCGGTTTGTAGACCTGACGCATCTGTATATCGCCACGCAGATTGGAGAGTTCGACGATCTCGGCATCGAAGCCCTCACGACCGGCAGATTCCTGGTTACTCCAGTTATTGGCCTGAGTCCCCAAGGAAGGAGTCATGATCTGGTGTGCCTTTGAACCTACCTTGAAACGGGCTGCCACGATCTTGTCGGCATCCAGCAACGGGTTAGCCAGCAAGATGGCACGTTTGCATTCCAATGCTTTCTTGGCATCGGCGATAGCCTGTTCGTCACCGTTATAGATGCCTTTGAAACCTTTCTTTTCGAGCCGTACCAGTTCGTTCAGCATCGGTTCGTATTTGGCGGCGTCGTAGCCTTTCTGCTTTTTCATATCGGCGAAAGCCAATTTGACAGCCTCGACGTTCAGCCATTCCAAATCGCTCTGAAGCGTGTACAGCTCCTGTACTTTCTCAACCAGTTCGAGATATTTGCGTATCTGTGTATTGAGATCTTTTTCGTTTGCGATCTGCTTTGCCACATTCGAATAGTAGGCTCCGTCCTTCAATCGGGCGATCGCATTATCCGCAGCCTGCTTTTCGACTGAGGCATCCGGGGTGATCAACCAGGTATCCAGGCCGTCCAGTACCGCACCCAGCATACCGATTTCTTCCGGATACTTGTTGTTCAATTCTTCCGCCACAAAGGTCGGAACCGTATTCAATGCCTGGAAAAACACACTTCCGCCACTTGAAGTATCATCGATACCGACTTCGGCTTCGAAACGGACATACTGGCCACCCACCGGGTATACCAACGTGCCGTTCGCATGGCAGAACACACCGTGTTTGTATTCCTTTCCAGCAATAACGATCTCATGATCGTATGCATTCGTGTTCATCTTGGGTTTTGCCCAACCGGCAACACCGTATTCATAAGGAACTTCGTCCAACCATACGGCTGTACCATCGGCTTTGATCAAACGGGCATTCGCCCATACAGCCTGGTCGTAATCCGTACCATCGGGACCACCGGCCGTTACAAGCACCAGCTTATCCACGCCTTTCAAGTCTACCACGAAAGGTTCGGCTTTCGCCTTATGCTTCATCCAGGTAGAAACGATCGGCATTCCGGATTTCTTCAGCTTTGCCTGTAATTCCGTTTTGGCTTTGACTGAAGCATCAATCCACGTTTCCGCCTTCTTCTGCTTGGGGTCGGCAGACACCATAACAGAAGAGGACAGAAAGAGTGATACTAATAAATAGTATTTGTTCATGTAATAAATTATAAGGTGTTTATTACTTATTATAACGCAGCTTTCGTGTTGGTGAAGCGCAAGCCGTCATTATCGTGGTAGCATGCCCATTCATCAACAATAGCACCTTCAGGACCAGCCATCATAAAGTGGAATGTTTCCAGTTTTTTCAGGCGAAGAACATCACCTACATTCTGTACGACGAAATTTTTGCTCTTGATCGCACCATGAGTAGCGGGGATAGCAGGAGCGTTCGGAGTCTCGTCGCCTACTTCAGAGAAGTTGTAAACCCATCCCTTTTCTACCATCCAGGATTCATGTTTAGCCGGGAATTTAGTCTTTACATGCGCATGTTCGGGGATCATCTGTCCCGGAAGCAGGTAGATCGCGTGAGCGAAGTAGCCGTATTCAGGATCGTTGACCCAGAAAATACCACCCATACCCACGTTTTCAAAATCACCCAGACCGAAATCAGTCACCCACATGTCCTTAGCCATCAGTTCGGTGAAAGGAACACCGTAGAAAGCGAACATGTCTTTCATTGCTTCCATAGCAACATCCTGTTGGAACTTGCCGTCTTTGTAGAAATCGGCATTTGTGTACTTCTTTGAATACTTCATTTCTTTATTAATTTTACAGTTAGCATTGTTGTTACATTCATTCTTGCAGTCGTTTCCGCACTGTTCGGTGCATTGTCCTTCGCCTGCCGCTGCGCAACAGGTAGCCTCGCCAGTAGATGTTTTGCCGTTACATGCAGCCATCGAAAGCAGGAGGGCTCCCATAGCGGCCGATTTCATAAGATTCTTTTTCATTTTTTCTCTTGTTTATTTAGTTAGTAATATTTGTTCTGTACCTATTTCCTACCGGAGAAACTTTGTTTCCATAGGGTGAAACGACTGTTTCCATACGAGGAAACTTTTGTTTGATGCCTATGAAACGTTTACTCGATGGCGATCCCTTCTATTTCGATCAATAACTCATCCCGGCAAACGTCCGCCCACATATAAGATATGGGGATATTCAAATTATATCCTTCCAGCAGTTCGCGTGCCTCCTCATAGAAGGATTTCTCTTTCAGATAGACACGCAGCATTTTCAGTTTCGCCTTACCAATCAGCTGGCCGATGTTTTCCATCGTGATATGGAGCTGGCGTCCGAGCCCTACCCCAACCAGGCTTTCCTCCCCGCGGATAGCTGCCGTACCGGAAATATAAACGATCCGCCGGTCATCGAAAGTCATGCTTTTGGCCCGTTCGAACTTCGGAGTGGCTTTCTTCTGCTGGGCAGCTTCGAGGACCTGGTCCGAATAGGCGTGGGCGGCTATCTGCAATTTATTGTCGATCGGGGTGGCATAGCATTCGGGACGGGCGAACACGGCCGCCTCCAAATCGACCAGTATGCCCCCCAAGTTGGCCCCAATACCGGTAGCAGCCGGATAACCGTTGCTCCAGTCCGTCTTTCCATAGAAATCGGCACGGGCGTTGTTGAACATCTGGTAATGCTGGTCCGGCCCATCGAAGCGGGTGATCTGCTCGATGTAGTTCCACTGGCGGATGATGCAGTTTACGGGGAAGCCTTCCCGGCGCATCACCTCTCCCATCATGTGGAATACTTCGGCGGACTGCTGCTGGATACCGAAGTTTATCACATCCCCGTGGAAGCCGCCGGCAAAGAGAAAACGGCCATCGGCATTTTCCAGTACGACATACGGGAAGCCGCCGTGACGGCGGAAGGTGATATGATCGTCTTCGTCCGCTTTGTAGCTATGGACTTCCAAGATCAGTCCGGCATTCAGAGGTGGCTGGGAAACATAACTCAATACCGGTTCATGATTCCCATAAAACTTACGGATTTTCTCACGCAGCATGATGCGGCGGGAGACGTATTGTTCGTTGTCGTTCGGCATGCCGAAGAATGCCAAACGGAGAATCTGTTCGTCTTGAGGCAACTGTGCCAGCAGGGCGTCTACCATTTCACCGAAAGTAGCCAGTCCGGTCGTATAGATATTATAATGTATTTTATCGCAATAATTCATAAAGAGTTCACATATTCGGTTAATGCTTCGATATCTTTCTCTGAAACTTTCTTCTCGATGCCGTGTTTATGGACACTGAACACTTCCTTCATGGTAGCGGCACGTCCGTCGAACAAATAGGGAGCCGTACGCCACACTTCACGCAAAGTCGGAGTATCCCAACCTTTTTCGAACTCTATATCCTCACCTATGCGGTGGTATTTCATATCCGTATAATAAACACCGCTATGGCATTCCCCGCATTTCAGCTTTTCGAAAACCTTCTGTCCTTCCTTTGCCAAATCAGACAGCTCACCGTTCACCAAGTAAGGACTGGGCACGGGACGAAGTGATTTCAAATAGGCATCCACACAAGCGGCATCTTCTTCCGAGACTTCAAAAAACTGGATGAAGTTGAATCCTGCCCGCACAGCCCGTTCCGCATGTTCACGGATACCGGAAATCATATTGGGAGGAGTCATATGGCTAAAGAGCATGCTCTTGCAGTTCTTGGAATTGCCGACACCGTCATTCATCAAGTCCCAGTTCATACCGTCCGTCCGGGCATCCCCCGGATGGCAGCCGTTACAGCTCTGCCAGTTCTGGAAGCAGTGAGAAGCATCGTTGAAGTAGCGTTCACCCTTGTTTTCAGCCGTTTCTTCACGTCCGGGATTCAGCTCGACCGACGTCACTTCGTTCGTATTGATATCCATTATGTTCAGGATATCGGCAAAGTAAGTCGGGATAATCAGCTTGTCACCGTTCAGGATCATATTGCGAGGACCGTTCCCCTCCAGCGGGATACGTTCGCGGAGGCCATACAAGAAAGTCAGGTCGTAGTCCAACACCGCCTTATTGGGATAGTTCAGGAATTTCTCCAACATCGCCTTATGGTCAATCACGCTGACCTCGTGCGTTCCCGAATGAGAGATGAAAACAGACTCGTCGTTGCAGGCAATGCTCCAGATACCGGCCGCCCCCCGTTCGGGTTCATCCACGACGATGGCTCCCAGGAACTCCTGCTTGTCGACATCGATCACGCTGAAAGCACTCGTGTTCATCCATCCCTGCTGCAATTGAGATGTAGGGACGGTGAAACGCCCCAAGTTGTGGGATACATATATATATTTGCCGTCGGGAGTTATACAGATTCCCCGAAGGGCATTGCTTCCGTTTGCCAACTGGATGTCCTTCACCTTCGTGAAGCCATCCATTTCGATGACGGATACACAGGCGGCCACATAATCGAGGTCAGCCCGCTGTGCAGGAAGGAAGTTCGTGACGAACATATATTTGCCGTCCTTGCTGAACACGGCGGACTTCGGTTCGCGCAATACCTTCACCGTACGCATCACCTTCCGCGCAACCGGATCGATTTCGGAGATCGTGGTCTGGAACTGGTTACATACATATATATGCTTCTTGTCCGGACCGAACATCGGATGACATGCTCCCGAACCGGTCGGAATAGAAGCCTCCACCCTGCCCGATTCGAGCGAGAGGATCTGTAAATGGCCTGTCGTTCCGAATGTAGTCACATATGCCTTGTCGCCATCCAAAAGGATACCCGTAGGCGTTTCGTCCATCGGGAAAGAACGCAACAATGTCTTGCCATCAGGCGAAAAAACATCCACCCGCTTTACTCCTTTATCTGTCATCAGCAACTCACCTTTGGCGTTCGCCACGACATCTGTCGGGAAGAACGGTGGGTTGCCTGCTGAAGCAAAGGAGATGCAACAGCAGGCAAAACAAGCCACCAGTGAGTTTTTAAACATGTATTTTCGTGTGTTCATGGTATATTATATTTTTTTTGCTTTACTATATCCCAACTCAAGAGAAATCGTCTGGGCCACTTTCCTTATACAGTCTGCCGAAACACGTACGACCTCTTTCGACAGCCGGTCCTTAGGGCCTGAAATCCAAATTGCCCCGCAAGGATAACCCGTATAATTAAAGATAGGCGCCCCGATGCAAATCACACCGTTCAGTTCTTCCTCATTATCCATGGCATAGCCCAATTTCCGGACCTTCTCAAGTTCCTCCAGATAAGCGTCACGTGTAGTAATAGTCCGGGCGTTATAGCGTGTAAATTCCATATAAGACAAATACCGGTCCCGGACTGTATTCGGCAAATAAGCCATGATCGCCTTTCCCGGAGCCGAACAGTGCAAATCGAAAGGTTTTCCCGGCGAGAGGATAAAACGGAACGTATGATGTCCCTGCGCCTGCTCGATAAAGATACCTTTCCGGTCCCCCAGCACGCCGAAGCATGCCGTCTCTTTCACCTGGTCGCGCAAATCGCGCAAACGAGGCAAAACAGTTTCCAGCAAATTGTGTTCATTCAACGATCTGAATCCCAAAGTTAGTAATTTACGGGATAACTTGTACCTTTTTGTGTCTTCATTATAGATCAAATAATCCAGACGGACCAACGTATTTAAAATACGGTAGGCCGTAGTCTGTGAAATATCAAGGGCGGACTTGATATCCTGAAGCGTCTCACCCTGGGTGTGAAGCGACAAGTACTCAAGTACAGCGATCCCTTTTTCGAGATTCGGAACCTTGTAGTTCTCTTCTGCTTTTTCCATATTTGGAATAACGCTTTCCATATTTGAAATATTGTTTCAGATTTGAATCAAATATAAAAGAGAGCGAATAAATGCAAGCAGGATGTTTGTAAAAATTAGTTAAGTATGTCGTAAAACACATTATAGTTGAAAGTTGAAAGTTGAAAGTGAAAATAGCAACGCGAAGCACCTTTCACCTTTCACCTTTCACCTTTCACCTTTCAACTCTTCTTGTAGCTGACGATGGCCAGTATGTTAAAGAATACTGCGAACAGGCAAACGGCAATGAAGTGCCCGGTAAGGTCTGACAAAGTGCTGCCTTTCAGATAAACCATCCGCATCACTTCGACTAAATAGCGGAGCGGATTGACACGTGTCAGTTCCTGTGCCCAGACCGGCATACTGCTGACCGGTGTAAACATACCGCTCAGGAGGACAAAAATAATCATAAAGAAGAAAGCCGTGAACATCGCCTGTTGCTGGGTGGACGAAACGGACGAGATCGCCAAGCCGAAACCGGTAAACGCCATCAGGTAGACGGCAGCGAACAAATAGATGATCCCCATATTGCCTACCGGCAGCAACCCGTAGACAAGCCAGGCGATACAGGCGCCTATCGTGAGCAGGATAAGACCGATAATCCAGAACGGTATCAGTTTGGAGAGCAGGAACAAGGCCTTCGGGACAGGTGTCACGTTGATCTGTTCGATCGTTCCCTTCTCCTTTTCGCTCACGATGTTCAGGGCGGAAAGGAAACCGCCGATAAGCGTCAGCAGGAAGGCCATGATACCGGGAACCATATAGTTCTTATAACTCAGATGCGGATTGAACAGGTTTGTGACACGGATTCCGCCCTCTCCGGCCGATACGGACGAGAGCTCCTTCTCCTGATTGAAATCCTGGATGATGGACGCGAGGTATGAACTGCCGATTCCTCCCTTCGTCCCGTTCACGGCATTGGCGGCGATCAGAAGCTCGGCCGTACCCTCCCGCTCCAACCGTTCTTCAAAGCGGGACGGGATTTCGAGTATGATATCGGCGGCATTGCTTTCGATGGAAACCAAAGCCTCGTCGTAGCGGGGCGAAACATCCGCCAGGCGGAAGTAGCCGGAAGAAAGGACCTTGTCTGTCAGCCTGCGGGAAAGAACGGTATGGTCATTGTCGACAATACTCAGATTGATATTCCGCATCTCGAAATTAGCGGCAAAAGGAAGGACCCCCAGTTGTATGACCGGCAACAGGAAAATGATACGGGGCAGGAAGCGGTCCCGTCTGATCTGCTTGAACTCCTTCTCCAACAAATATTTCAGCATCCTCATCATCATAATCGTATTTTAAAACGTTTCACACTTAATCCTATCAGCACGACTGCCATCAGGACCAGCACGCCTACTTCCTGCAGGACGGAACCGAAGCCCAGGCCTTTTATCATGATATCTTTCACGGCGATGATATACCATTTGGCCGGTACGATATTGGAAATGACTTGCAGGATCACCGTGTCTCGTCCTGATTTTGGTTGACTGTGTATTAAAAAAATCCTGTTATAGGTTG
>OHAE01000527.1_pt1 | contig 34716 bp, 50 predicted proteins | sample 1577061 | NCBI WGS metagenome assembly OHAE01 (sample SAMEA3541535, study PRJEB24748) | human gut metagenome | biome: human gut; feature: human-associated habitat; material: faeces | place: China | collected 2012
TTCCTAATCCGATCGCCACCGGTAGGAACATTCCAACACAAAAACTAAACTAGACACAGGTCTACGAATATTGTTTTATATATTGATATTCCGATGGCTACGGATGCAGAAAAAATATTGTCCGACAATAAAACGGTAAATTAGGTTCTTTTCTTGTCTAATTTGATGTTATATTCTCTAGCACTTCATCAATGAATAATGAACGATAATACGGGCATTCAAGAACACCCTTTGCTTTCGCTTCCCGGTATACCTTAGAGAAAATAATAGCTTTCTCTTTATCTGTTTTCGGCAGCCTATCTATCGGGGTACTCAGGAACCGGCATCCCCACCCTTTGCAGGTTGGAGTAAGAGAACAGTAACTATCATCTATTCGCTTACATGAACAGGTATGAATTATTGTATTCATTTAGTTAGTGAAATCTCATCTGTTATTTTAGTGATATCTTTATCAAAGAAATACCATGATTTACCAATGATTTTAGCTCCATAACTATTATTTCCTCTATATGTGAATTTAGTCCTATATCCAATAAATTCTCCCTTATAAGCTTTTTCCGCTAGTACAGCCTCTTTCATTATATCATCTTCCATTTGTTTCAAAATGGGTAAACTATCCCTCATTTCTTTAACTCTTTTATTACCATATATATCGGGGAAATCAATATTTGAATCATATTCAGCCCTAATTTTCATTATCGAATCTCTTTTATGATTGTATTCCTTACCTTCTTTTGTATCTACAAATAGTGTAAAAATACTATCTAATGGTGTCATTTCTACAAATTCATAACTAGACCAGTCTTTCATCGTTTTTTGGAGATTTTCTTCGATGATTGCTTTTGCTTTTTCTTCGTTTGTTTGACTGCATGAACATAAAGAAAGTATTGCACATGCCATTAAAATAATCTTCTTCATAATATTTTTTTATTAGTTTATTTAAAATCTTTGATTAAATTCCAGGCCAATGGATTCTAAAATTGGTGATATATATTTAATAAGAGAAGCATTTAATTCATTCATAGTTTTCAGGGGTAAATTTGGATTTCTTAATAAAGGAACGGAATATCGACTTTTACAAACGTTATCAAATTTTCGCTGTGTAGCATTTGAATATTGTTTCAATTGTTTTATTTCATCCGAATTAGATTTTCCTTTATGTATTATTGAGTTTCTCTCTTCTCTAGGTTCATCTAAATATTTATCCAGTTTATCGAGTTCTGCATAAATTTTTTTATCACATAAAGTGCGGTAGAATTTTTTGTTGTCTCTATTTAAAACTTTTTTGAGAGTGCAATAATCATCATCTCCTTCTATTTTATATGTATATTTTGTTAATAAAGCAATAATATCACCTATGGAAATAAGATTTACTAGATAATTTTCATAGTGATATGTTAAAACAAATTCTTTTGAAATTTCTTTTTTCTGCAATTCTTCATAGTTCTCATTAATAGCTAATTCATATAATATAGGTATTGTTTTAGCCTTACCCATTCTATACTTTAAACTATCATGCAAATCTGAAATAGTACGTTTCTGAGGGTTATCAACAAAGTTTGCTTTTGTTTCTTTTTCAATATCATCTATTATTTTTTCCATAGAAACATTCATATTTACAGTTGATTATTTAGCCGACATACACATTAAAACACGATACATTCCATATACCTCATTCATAGGTATATCAAAAGGCTTAAATTTCGGATCAGGATTAATTGAATGACAAGTTATATAACCTTCCTTATCTGAATCCTGTACTTCTTTCACTATAACACCATTTGGAGTGTCTAACACATAGACTTTCCCCCATTCGATAAATATATCTGGACTGATTTTTTTGATAAGAATCCTAGAGCCAGACGGGTATTCAGGAGCCATGCTTTCACCATATACCGTTATTGCGAAATCTACATTTTCAATAGGTGATACGATAGCCTCACAATTTTGTAGCATAACACCTGGTGCTCCAAAGCCTGTTAGTGAGCCTCCCATTGCTGACATAGGAAGAAGATAAGTTATGTAACCTGCATTTTGAAATTCTTTTTTCTCATTGCTATTATTTATCTGTGATGTATTCAGCATCTCGCCTTCTCCTGTAAGAATCCAAGTTAAATTGATTTGTGGATATGCACTTACTATTGCATTGGCAAGCTGAGAAGATATTTTTTTTGTTTTTCCTCTTTGTATATCAAAAATTCTTTGATACAATACTCCTATTTTCTCAGCAAATGTCGGAGCTTTAACATCTAACTCCTCAAGAATCTTATTTATTATTTCTTCTCCATTCATATTGTATAGGAAATTTCTTATATTTGCAAAAACATTAATTTAATTTGTATGTATGATAAAAGAGTTATAAAAGCTCACGAACTTTTGACTGAGATTGAAAATCTGCGACTTAAAGTCGTTTGCATCGCAAACATTACCAATCCATATATTACAGATACTTATGAGAAGCAAATGTTTAATGAATTGATTGAAATCGAAAACCTTATTCAAAAATCTTTAGAACGTTTACGTTCATTTGACCAACATCAACAAGATGCTTAATGATTGGCATAATTCTTTGAAAATCTTCTTCTTTCATTCCTGATGGCTTCATTCCAGAAGTAAGGAAAAATAAAAATTCATGAATGAAATCTTGATATTTTTTTATTAAATATTTGTACTCTCTAATCTCTTTATTATCAAGATTCATTTTTTTTATATTACTATACTCTTTTTGTGAATAGTCACAGATTTCCAGAAAACCCATCTTACAGCATCTATTGATATATTCATCAATGTTATATCTACTTATATACATATCATACATCTTATAATAAAAGTTAAAAACAAAGATATTTCTTATATAATATTTTTATATATATAAGAAATCTCTTATATTTGCAACATCAAACAATAAACAATAACACAAAGGAACAAAAAAGTTCTGACAGTGCCAAACAAGAGTAATACCTAAAAAGGAGTAAAACGATGAAAAAGTACAATTTAAGCCAAATAATGAAATGCACTTGGAGATACTTCAAGTTTGTAGGCAAAAAGAAAGGTATGAGTTTTTCGGAGTGTTTGAAAAGAGAATGGAAGATGCAAAAGCAACTTGTTTCTTTCAACGAATCGCAAAAGGCTTTAAATGAAAAGTACAAAAAAGAACAGGCTGAAAGATTTGCCAATTGCGCTATCGCTACTCCCAGTAAAGAATATAACGACTTAAATATTCCTTCCTCCGCATTTTACAGCAATAGTAAAGGCTATATGGGTTCTCAATATTGCGGAGATTAAAAAAATACGTCAGGTTTAGTTTTCGATGAAAAACCTTTGAGAATACACCTTTAGCAGTTAGCAGCTATAAATCTGAAAGAGTTTTACCCTGTCCGGTCTCGATACCGGAAACAATCCGTAAAAGGTATGGCAGGGACACTATGGAGTGATTGCCCTTAGCAATCCGTTCCTGAAAGCGATACAGGCGCATACCCTCAACGATACATAGAGGAAGCGAGACGAATAACGATCGAAGCAAGCAGCCGAAAAGGTAGAGGCAAGCAGTCGGGCGAAATGAGACACATGTCCCGAACGGTTATGCAGTGAAGCATAGTAGCTGATAACTCCGGCGAGAAGAGCAGAGAGAGCTTATCGGGGCACAAAACAATAAATACATATTACTATGAATAAAATTATTTTTATTATCTCCATCCTACTCGTAGCTTGTGCGATTATGATGTTTTACGCTGCTGTAACGATATACAGTAGCATGCAACTTGTGAATATAGCTTTTACAGCTATCGTTTTAATCGGAACATTATTACTATCAAGAATATTATTTAAAGAAATGAAGCATGAAAACGATTGAAGAATTAAAAGGAATGGCCCAGGAAGACTTGGTACGGTTAGTACAGGAGTTGCAAGAGAAATCAGAGAAGTTAGCAAAGGAAAAGGCTGATTTTGTTGGTTACTATACTAAGATGAAAGAGAAATACGATAACTTAAAGAACGTTATTAAAAGCGTAATTCTTATTGTGGATTAGGATATGCGGATTTTTTAGGTTTATTCATTTCAGGTGTTTTGTTCGTGAGAATAGGACACCTTTCTTATTTGGAGAAGTGGCGGAATTGGTAGACGCACAGAACGTATGCTGGGGCTCTCGCTTTGTGGCAGTAAAGCTCGTCCCCGTTCGAGTCGGGGTTTCTCCACAAGCCTTTAGGATGGAAGAAGCAAAAGCAGGAATAGAAAAGGCTTATGTAAGTCACGGGCTGCCGGTAATGATTCCGGCTGACACGACGGAAAAGACGCCGAAAGACTATATAAGTATTCCTGTGAAGTAGCTAAAGATGTGTTGTGTTTGCCCTGGAGAATACGCTTCGGGGCTTTTCTATTGAAACAATTAAAAATTAAATATTATGGCAAATAAATTACCTGTAGTTACAGCAGAAAGTCTTGCAACAAAAGGTTTGCAAGTTGAGAAGTATACCTCTGATTTAAGAGGTTCTTTTGAAGAAATGGAAAAAGGACAAATATTCGGATTCAAAGATGTACAAAGAACATCTTTATATGCCGTAAAATCAGCTAAGCAGAATGATTCTTTTGGAGAGAAAACATGGGAAGTTTTAGGAGTAGATAAAGCCAAAAGAACATATTTTGTTAAACGTATTTCATGAATCCTCTATCGCATGCTGAGCTCATTGTGGCAAAAGAATACTGTAAAGGATTAGAAGATAAAGAGGTTGCAGATAACCTAAACAAATCCCTTTGGACCGTAAAAACTCAAAAAAGAACCATATATAGAAAGTTGGGGATTTCCAAAGAAACCGAGCTAATGCTATATATGCTTTGTGATAGGTTAAAAAAGGATTTTGATTTAAAAGAGATACGTAAACATGGGATTGAATTTTTCTTTTCTGTGTTGTTCATGGTTATTTCAATCACTGGAGATTTTCACATTGATATGCGTAAATGTATGCAGCAGGGTAGGGCGAATGTTACACGTGTTATAAGAGTTGGTAGGCGTAATTTTAACGATTTTGATTTTGTAGACTATGGATTATCAGCATAATAATGAACTGCGTACGGCATTGTTAAATGATGATTTGGCAGCAATGCTTGTTAAAAATATAATTCATAACATGGATTCAGAATATTTTGGAAAACGTAGAAGTGAACGTATTGTAGGTGGTCCTAAAAAACTAAAAGAACTAACGGAAAATGGTGCTATAAGGATGGTTTCTAAAGATAACGGAAGAGATTATTATAATGCTTCTGATGTATTAATGCGATGCCGTTCTTGTCATTCAAAAAGCTAAAGAAGTATGAAAAAGGTCTTGCTACTACTATATAGTTGTAGTAAGGTTGCCGGTTCGATTCCGGCATACTTTACAACCCTAAGCGTAGGAACATTTCAACAAAAAACAGACTAAACAGACCACTTCACGTGATGGAGTGGTAATCGGGCGGTTCGGAGCTGATTCTTTTTTCAGGGGTGTTCGATTCACCTGCCGTCCACGAGGAAAATCCTCTATAAATTTTAATTATAAACTAACAATGCCGGTGAAAAGGACACCGTGACGTGCAAGCCGTCATTTATGTGATTTATACTTTGAATATCAGTCAATCCCGGTGTGGTCTGGCCACCTATCCGGGAACTTTTTTTTATTTACTTTTTTACTAACATTAAAAATCACTGTTATGGGATTAATCAAGAAACCAAACGAGCTGACCGTTAAGAATACTTTGTCAGCACTTATTTATGGACAACCGGGTATGGGAAAGACAACACTTGCATTATCTTCACCTAATCCGGTTCTATTTGATTACGACGGAGGCATACACAGGGTAAACGCCGCACACCGTGTACCTACTTTACAGATCACGTCTTGGGAAGAAACAAACGAGGTTCTTTCTTCCGATGAAGTTAAAGAGTTCGATACTATTGTCATTGATACCGTAGGAAAGATGCTTTCTTTTATGGATAAATATATCATGGCTACCAATAATAAAATGAGAAAGGCGGATGGTACTCTATCACTACCGGGCTACGGAGTTAGAAAGAACATGTTTATAAAATTTGTGGAACAAGTTTCACTAATGGGAAAGTCGGTAATTTTTGTAGCGCATGAGCGTGAAGAAAAGGTAGGCGATGAGAAACAAATCCGTCCTGAAATAGGTGGATCAAGTGCGGGAGACCTGATTAAAGAGCTTGATTTGGTCGGATACATGGAAGCTATCGGAAAAGACAGAACCATTTCTTTCGATCCATGTGAAAAGTTCTATGGAAAAAATACCTGTAATCTTCCATCACGCATTAAAATTCCGGTCATTATAGATACGAGTGGTACCGTTACGGGAAAGAATGACTTTATGACTAACATTATCAAAACATATAAGGATTATCAGGCTAAACAGACCGAGTTATCTAGCGAATATGATACTTTGATAGATGTTATTAAAGACAATATTGAAATGGTGACAGATGTTCAGTCTGCAAACGATGCGATAGAACGTATTGCAGGATTCCAACATATTTTTGACAGTAAAGTACAAGCCGGAATACTTCTAAATGAGAAATGTAAGAAGCTTGGTTTAAAACTCAATAAACTGACTAAGAAATATGAAGCAGCCTAACTATAAGATTTATCCCTCACTGCTTGATACGTTTGAAAAGTATTTGAGGGCTGAGGAAGAAGTAGAAAGCTTTTGGAATATCGATAATGAAACCGGAGAATACAAACGTTCTCCGGAAGAAATCGAGGCGGACCTAAAGCAAAAGCTTCTTGACGCAATCAACCGTGTACCCTTTGAAAGTGAAGCGGCAGACAAAGGCACGGCTTTCAATGCTATTATTGATTGTTACGTACATAACAAAAAACATGTACCTGACGATCGTAATCCATATACCATCATTGGTGATGAAGAAACTAATATCATTCAGGTATCCTTTCCTGCTACGGATATTGCACCGGCAAGGCATTTCCTTTTTGATCGTGCTTGGTGTATTGAGCAATCCAGATACTTTTTAGGCTCAATCAGCCAGTTATTTGTTTCCGCTATTCTTCCAACGAAATACGGTGATGTGGAATTATACGGATTTATAGACGAACTAAAACGTGATATTGTCTATGATATCAAATCTACGTCTAAATATGAGTTTGGAAAATACGAGCATGGATGGCAACGGCATGTTTATCCTTACTGCTTAATTACTTCCGGTCAAATGGAAAATGTAAAGGCTTTTGAGTATACAGCATACCAATTAAAAGGTGGTACCAGCAGAACACCATTGATAAGCGGTACACAATACCCGGAATATTATACTTATAACCATAAACAAACGGTTAAACTACTAACCAATCACGTTGAAAGGTTTATAGAGTTCTTGGAAGCTAATAAAGAGTTGATAACTGATAAAAAGATATTTGGAGAATAGAAAATAGAACTTAAAATTAAATATATATGAAACTTGAACAAGTAAGAAAGTATGAAGTTCGCAGCTTTTACGAACCCGAAGAAAAGGATGTTATTGTAGATGAAAAAGGAAACATTTTATATTCTTCATGCATAGGTGAAGATGAGTTTTATACTCCATCAAAAGAGGATTATTATTTCGACACCAAAGAAGATGCTGATAAATTCTATTCTCAATTAATATCCAAATTTGACATTGAAGCTATAAAAGAGTATATAAATTTTTTATGTGATAATGATCGACTTAATGAAATACTACCAGAGAGTCTTTTTAATATATTTACAAAAAGGAATAATAGCTTTTACCTTAGTTATGGAGAGGAAAGGCAGATTAGAAGCGCATTGAATGGTATTCTAAATATTGATGCTGTTTCTTTTCGTGTATCGGATGTCTATAAAATTAAATATGGCGATACTTGGTTGTCAATAGAATTGAAAGATGGTTCAGAGGTTGTGCCAACAAATGAAACTGAAGTTTTTATCATACAAAGCATTTTTGGAGATAACAATAGTGAAAGGTATAATAGGCTTATAAAGAAACCATAATTGTAGATTAATGTCACAGGAAGCTATTCTAACGAAGAAAGACGGTCAAGTCGCTTTAAGCAAGTCTTTTGAATTCATGTGTTCCCAACTACGTAACGGAAAGTATCGTTTGAAGATAGAACGCTATACGGAGCCAAGAACAGTAAGCCAAAATGCTTTAATGTGGCTTTGGTTTTTTTGTATAGAGCAGGAAACGGGCACAGACAAACAGGACGTTCACGATTATTATTGTAACCTATTCCTACGTAGAACGGCTTTTATAAAAGGGAAAGAAAAAATAATAGCCGGAAGCACTTCTAAGCTGAATACATTGCAAATGACCGACTTTCTAAACAAAGTACAGGCAGATGCGGCAACCGAATTTGGGATTACACTTCCCCTTCCGGATGATTTATACTATCAGGAATTTATTAACGAATACCAAAACAGGAGGTAATAATGGAAATTATCAAAGCAAAGGTAACTAAAGATAATACTTTGGTTGCCATGTACAAAAACGAGCACGGTGACACGGTTACCGTAGAGGGAAAAAATCTTGTAACGAAAGACCTTACAAACGCTTTTCGTGAGCTTGTACCTCACCTTACTATGCTATGCGAACAGAAAGAGGCTGCACATGCCGACAGGATGGACGAGCTTACGGATGAAATATATTCCGTCCTCGAGGTAACCGGTTACTCTATCGGTGGTAATGATGATAGCGAAGGGGTAACATTGACAGGTAAAAGATTCCTGAAGAGCAAGAAAGTGCTGAACCTGAATGCACCGTTCACAATGTTCAGCAACGACAATGAAGAGTATCAGTATGCTTTTGAGCTGCAACAGGCTATTGAAGCTTGCAGTTATGAAGTAAACGAGTATTTGTTCAACAAAAAATGGGCAGTGGTACAGCAGGAGCTACCGTTTGATGAATCGGTAAATGATGTTCAACCGGACAGTGTACCGGAAGCTAATATCGACAGTTTCCAAAATGAATTGGAAAAAATAGCTAGTGAGGTCGGTGCAACGGTGAAACTTGAAGTCTCCAACAAAAAAACACGGAAAAGGAAAGTTAAAGAAACAGCAGCATGATGTTATCACCGATTTGTATAACCAAAACACCTAACTTCTTCATTGTTTCATTCCAATATCACCCGTTACTCGTTAAATGCGTAAAGCGTATTCCTTCCGTATTTGCAGACATCAAAAGTGCGTACCTGAACGAAGAGAAAGCGTGGAAGGTATCTCTGAAAGATGAAAGCTATGTGAGGATAATGGCTAATTGGGCTGTAGAGCAGGGATATTGCAGCAGGGTACAACATCGGGAAACATCGAGAACCTACAATGACTATTCCATTCCCGCAATGCCTAAGCTTGAAACCCCACATGGATTGAAGTTAGAGCCATACGATTATCAAAAAGAGGGTATAGCTTATGCACTGCAACATAAGCGGTGTATATTTGGGGATCAGCCCGGACTTGGAAAGACATTACAGGCGATAGGCACGGTTACGATAGCACAAGCGTATCCGTGCCTTATTATTTGTCCGGCCGCATTGAAAATTAATTGGCAACGTGAGTTTAAGAAGTTTGCTGGAAAACAGGCTTTAATATTGGATGATAAGAACAAAAATACATGGCAGCGTTTCTATGAAACAAAGTGTTGCGATATCTTCATTACGAATTACGAATCATTGAAAAAGTTCTTTGTACGCAATGTAAGGGATGATGTTCGTTTCACCATGAAAAGCATAGATTTCGATCCACGCATTTCGCTCTTCCGTTCCATCATTATAGATGAATCCCATAAGTGCAAGTCTACAAGGACACAGCAAAGCAAGTTTGTTGAAGGCATCTGTAAAGGAAAGGAGTTTATCCTGGAGCTGACAGGTACACCAGTTGTCAACGATAATACAGACCTGATACAGCAGCTTAAAATAATGGGACGCTTGGAAGATTTCGGAGGCTATAAGTATTTTGTTGACCGGTATTGTGACGGACCTAGAAAATCAAGCAATTTAAAGGAGTTGAACTGGCGGCTTTGGAATACTTGTTTCTTCCGCCGGGAAAAGTCTAAAGTCTTAACGCAGTTACCCGATAAGACAAGGCAGTATATTGAAGTTGAAATAACCAACCGTTTGGAGTACCAACGTGCCGAGAATGACCTTATACAATATTTGCGTAATTATAAAAATGCGGATGATGAAAAGATCGCCAAAGCACTGAGGGGTGAGGTAATGGTTAGGATGGGTATATTGAAGTCAATATCTGCACGTGGTAAAATAAAGGCGTTCGCTGATTTTGTACATGATGTGATAGATGGTGGTGAAAAGCTTATTGTTTTCGCATATTTGAAAGAGGTTGTTTTGGAATTGAAGCATCTTTTCCCGAAAGCGGTGACAGTGACCGGCGATGATTCCGCTATACAGAAACAGAGTGCGGTCGATACTTTTCAGAACAATCCGGATTGCAAACTTATTATCCTGAACTATAAATCCGGAGGAACAGGTTTAACGCTCACAGCATCAAGCCGTGTCGCTTTTATAGAGTTCCCTTGGACATTCAGTGATTGCGAACAGGCAGAAGACAGGGCACACCGTAACGGTCAGAAAAACAACGTGAACTGCTATTACTATCTGGGTAAAGATACAATAGATGAATATATGTACCAGGTTATTCAGACAAAAAAGAATATAGCCAACGGTGTTACCGGTACCGATGATGTGGTAAAAGAGAATGTGGTCGATATGGCTATGAACTTATTCGGTAACAGATTATGAGAAAACAGACTACTCCTTTATCCGAAAGCCAGATACAGCATGATTGTTTGGAATGGTTCAGGATTCAATATCCACATTTGAAATTACTAATGTTTGCCGTACCGAATGGTGGAAAACGTGATGCAAAGACAGGCGCACGTATGAAGTACGAAGGGGTAATACAGGGAGTAGCGGATTTGATACTGCTTATTCCTAAAAAAAGTTTTGCTTCCCTGTGTATCGAAATGAAGACACCTAAAGGAATACAGAGCGATAATCAAATCAAATGGCAGAGAGCGGCAGAAAGCGCCCATAACAAGTACGTTGTTTGTCACTCCCTGCAGGAATTTATAAACGAAGTAAATGCCTATCTTAAATGACCTATATAGAACTAATCAATAATTTTTGGAATGTGAGGCGTACTAGACCGATGACAAGTTACGAAGCGGATTTTTATTTTTATTTGCTGAAAGAATGTAACTCGAGAAACTGGACTAGTCCGTTCGAATTGCCGACGAGAAATATCGAGTTTGAACTTGGTCTTTCACGCAAAACAATTTGTGACCTGCGCAACAAATTACAACAAAAAGGATTGATTTCTTTTAAAGAAGGCAATAAACGTGGAAATGGCGCATCTTATTCCATCTCTTATGTTTCCACAGGTAACATAAGTGGTAACATAAAAGGTAACATAAGTGGTAACATAAAAGGTAACATAAGTGGTAACACTAATATAAAGAATAAGAATAAAGACAATAAGACTATTAATAACTCTAACGAGTTATTTCCACCGGAAGAGGAAGAAACTAAAAAAGGCTCTCGTAAAAAAACAGAGTTTATTCCTCCTACACTTGAAGAAGTTAAAACCTATTTTGAAAACAAGCTGCCTGATTGGGAACAACAGGCTGAAATATTCTACGATCACTTTACAAGCTTGGGATGGCGCACGGCGTCCGGAGTAAAAGTAGAGCGATGGGATAGCCGTGCGAATCTTTGGATAACCGATAAAAAGTTACAGTTAAATGGAGAAAACACTTCAACAGGCAATGGCGGTTGTATTATCACCGTCCCAGCTAATCAAGCGGGACGAGACAGGGACAAAGATGCTGACACCGGTACAAGCCAGCTTACAGAATGGATTGACAGCATCCCAATTGGTAAATAATTGGTCGGGAACAATGGCACAATTAAGCTTCAATGCTTCACTAACTGATATTGCCGGGGATGAAAGAATACCAACCATGTCGGATGTAAACCGTGTATTCGGTAATTCTACATCGGTCGATATAATCACAAAACATCTGCAATCAGTTCTCAAATATGCAGGGGTTGAGTTGACAGCCTCGCAATTAGCGGAAACATCGTTGTCGATACTATCAAGTTATTGGTTTTTGAATTTAGCCGAGCTATGCCTTTTCTTCAGTCAGCTAAAAAACGGCAGCCGTGGGCAGTTTGTCTGGGGCAGCAAAGTAAATAACCAGGCTATTATGGTTGCCTTACACGACTTCTGTATCGATAGAGAAAATACCATAATTGATACTAAGTTGAAAGAAATAAGGGAACAGAAGCAAAAAAGTTATTCCCGTATTAATGATGCTGCCTGTGCTATGGTAAGTGGAGTGGAAAGCATCAAAAAATTAAAAGAAGAAGCAAAAAACGATTATAATGCGTTTAGGCGACTATTCCCACTGCTTCCGAGTAACTATAAGCCGGAAGAACTTTGGATGGCGTATGGTGGAAATGAGGATGCAATTCAAGCTATTTATGGAGAGAATAGCCCTTCACCTGATGTTGCAAGTGATGATATAGGTAAATTCCTTTGCGAATACAATATCAATCGTAATAAAAAATAAAATGGATAGTAATTTTTCAACTCTAAATTATGAAATCAAGCGATCATTTTAAAAGTACCATCCAAAAGTATCTCGAAGCGAGGTCAAAGGATGATGAATTGTTTGCCGTGGCGTATGCCAATCCCAAGAAAAGCATAGACGAATGTATAACTTACATCCTGAATACGGTTCAGAAAAGCGGATGCAATGGATTCACAGATGAAGAAGTTTTTTCGATGGCGGTCCACTATTACGATGAAACGGACATAAAAGCAGGCAAACCTATCGACTGTAAAGTAGTGGTCAATCATACTGTTGAGCTGACCGAAGAGGATAGGAAACAAGCCCGTCAGGAAGCTATCAAACGTCTGGCAGAGGAACAATACACCTCAATGAAGAAAAAGCCTGCCAGGAAGAAAGAAAACGATGTTCAACAAATGACTTTATTCTAGCTATGAAACCAAGAACGAAACTTCAATTTGAGGTGTTGGGGCAAAGCAGATGTTTGCCCGACAAGGAGAACGAAATGCTTTCATGGGCTAAGGTAGAATGCCTGGAACATAAAGGCTATGCCACCAAGACAAGGGTTATCTGTATGGATTGCGGAGAGAAGTTTTCTCCGGAACTCGTCAGACGTAAAAGGGCTGTCTGTCCCCATTGCGGCGCAAAGCTTAAAGTAGAGCAATCAAGACGTACAACGGACAAACAGCATGTGTATGTTGCCACTGCCGGGATTTACGGGGAGTTTCAGGTTATCCGTAATTTTGAGATTTGGGCGTATTACAGAGTCGGTGAAGCCCCGAGATACTTCATCCAGGAAATACTCCAGCATTGGATTTCTCCCAACGGAAAGAATACGATAGTAGCCCGTAACCATACGATAAATTGGTATTGCGATTCTTGGAATGGAGACATGGAAATACGTACCGAATACAGGCGTCATTACTATTCTTCCAATGTCAGATACGATATCTATCCTCACAAGCTGCATCCCGGTTCGGAGTTTAAGCCTGAGTACAGGCGTTATGGGATAGACCACAGGTTACAGGGGATTACCCCTCTTGAGGCTATTACCCTTATTCCTAAAAACCCAAAGATGGAAACGCTTCTTAAAGCGAAGCAATATGACTTGCTGGGATATAGCATTGATTGGCGTGGAGTGGTTGAACGCTATTGGCCGTCCATCAGGATATGTATGAGGAACAAGTATATAGTAAAGGATCCTAAGACGTGGGTTGATTATTTGGATTTGCTCGTTTATCTCCATAAGGATCTTCGTAATTCCCATTATGTGTGTCCTTCTAATCTTAAAAAAGCCCATGATAGGTTGGTTGCTAAAAAGCGGATGATTCAGGAAAAGGAAGAAAAAGAGCGTAAGCGCAGGAAAGCGATAGAAGACGAAAAGAAGTTCAGAGAACTTAAAAGCAAATTCTTCGGATTACAGTTTACGGATGGCCTTATCAGGGTCAGGGCACTTGAAAGCGTGCAGGAATTTCTTCAGGAAGGTGATATCATGCACCATTGCGTATTCACGAATGAATATTATTTAAAACCTGATTCTCTCATTCTCTCAGCCATAATAGGAGACAAGCATATCGAGACGGTAGAGGTGAATATCAAGACGCTCAAGATAGTTCAGTCACGAGGTGTCTGTAACTAGAATACCGAATACCATGACCGTATTATTGGGCTTGTAAAGAAGAATATAAACTTAATACGTCAGAAAATTGCATCATGAAATATATCATTAAAAAAGTAGAATATGTTACGGGAAATGCCCGTAGCATATTTGTAGGAAATATTGAAACGGATAATATCGAGAGTACACGCAAAGAGCTACACGGATTAGTGAAATGCGATAGAATCTTGCTTGTGTATGATTCGGTAAGTAAAAAATAGAATTATGAATGACGAAACAGAAGCATATCACCTCGCAGATATTGAAGGTTGTAGGGACTATCACGATAGCACTGATTATAGCTACCAAAGTAAACGATACAGGGTTAAAGAACTTAACAATAGTCACGAAGCACCGAAGAGACGCAATGAAAAGGCTAAGGTTGGCGCAGAATGCCGTTGCCCTATGTGCGGTAAGAAGTTCGTGAAGAAAGTCTATCAACAGAAGTTCTGCTGCATCAAATGCAAGAACAATTACCATAATAAAAGACAAGTATATTGAAAGAAAATATGAAAGTAACTATTGAAGCCGAATTTATATGCGAGTTCCCAACATTTATGTCATGGGTAAATAACGCATCATTTTACTTAGGTGGATATGATAAGCGTTTTGATACTATTTTATGTGTAGATAAAAATGGTTGTCAATGTCATATTGGAAAGCAATTTATGTATGCGCGAGATAATGACTTATTTCCCGTGAAAGCATATAAGCTGATTAAATCAGGAGATAATTAAATCCTCAAATTTAAAATAAATATGCGCCAAATCCATTTATGCGAGACGTGTAAATATTGCACGCATCCGCCCAATTTATTCCAGCCATACTATTGGTGCTCATGGCACGGGAAAGAAATTAGTAAACTAATCAATAAATGTAAAGAATATGAATGCAATTGAATTTCAAAAAGTACAGATATGAGCGAAAAACGATTTAACGGGAAGGCTATATATAACCCGTCTGGCAAAGCTGGAGAATATAGCTATTGGGCTTGTAACTTCTATGTGGGATGCTCTAATATGTGTGAGTATTGCTACTGCAAAAAGGGGATCCTATCTAATGTTATGGGACAAAACAAAGCCCAGTTAAAAATGTGTTTTAAGGACGAAACAGATGCTTTAGCTGTATTCAAGAAAGAGCTTATTCAGAATATCAGCCAGCTACAGCAGCATGGCTTATTCTTTAGCTTTACAACGGATCCGATGCTGGAGGAAACACATAAACTACACTGGGAGGCTATATGCTTTGCAATGGAGAATAATGTTCCTGTTAAGATCCTTACTAAGTGTGTCGGTGGTTGGGTAGATCAATTATGTATTGAGGTGCATCCATCATGGAAAAAGTTTCTGGCAATAGGATTTACCCTAACAGGACACGATGAACTGGAAGGAAATTCAGCCTCTACAAAAGAACGGATCCGAGCTATGGTAGATCTTCACAAGGCTGGATATAAAACATTTGCCAGCATTGAGCCAGTTGTGGATTTTGTTTCTGCTTATTCCATGATTACGCTCTCCAGAGGTGCGTGTGATCTGTATAAGATTGGGCTTATGTCTGGAAAGAAATACAATGCAAAAGAGAGAAGCGATGCAGAGTGTTTCTTTGAAATGCTAAAAGGTGACACTGGGCAAAAGTTCTACCTGAAAGATACTCTTATCACCCTACTAAAACTGGATCGTGATAAACTTCCTGAGCACTTTGTACGGAGAGATTATAACTTGTTTGAAAAAAAGAAGTAATGAACTTTTGCTCACCTTATAAATGAGGTGAGCAAACTAAAAATGAGAATAGTATGGAATTAAATGAATTCATTGAAAGGTATCTTCCAGGCTACCATAAAAGATTAGAGGAACTTTATGCTGAATATCGATGGTGGGATAGACCTGTAACAAATGAAGTTCTTTGTAAATGGTATTCGGAAAATTTCAGAGAAGCATTCAATAATTATAATAATCAATTTAAGTAAATATGAGCAAAAAGATAATTATCAACCTTACAACTTTTCGTGGAAGGTGTGTCGAAGCTATTCACTATTATGTGTCAGTAGAGTATTATGATAGTTGCGGCGATTTCTGTAACGATAAGATTAGAAGACCTATCACGCAGAAAGAGATAGATTCTAATGGAGACAGATTTTATTCATACGAAGCAGGAGAACCTACAGAGTGCTTTAATTCTTGGAAAGATGCACTTGAAGCAGCAAAAGAATACATTATAGCTAATAACTTAGAAGGTGATGTTTACGTAGATGGTATCCCAAATAAAGGAACATTGACATTAGAACAGGCTTTATCTCCTGAATTAGACACAAGAAAAAGATGTTCTAAATGTGGCAAAGTATTCGGAAATGGGGAAGGCATGTATAATTTCCCATCAGGGGCACTCTGCGTACAGTGCCATAAAAAATAATTTTAAACCAGAAAAGATATGATTGAAACAGAAAAACAAATTATCAGACTATCAAAATCAGTATTAAGTCGCAACTTAAGAGACGAAAAAAGTGTATTCTGCTCAATGGTCTTACGCCTGATGGATACCGCAGAATATTCAGGTAATTATTGTAAGTCAATTTCCCTCGTACTTAAAATATTTCCGGAGGTTGACAGAGAAAAATTAGAAAAAGAACTGGATAAATACATTTAATAACCAAAGAAAAAATGAGTAATTCTGATAAAACAATAAACGTTCCTCTTTGGGAACTAAGAGAAATAGCCGATACTCTTCGAATGGTAGCCAATGCTCTGGAATCTCCTAAAAGAGAATCGTGTTTAGATAGAAATGTCATGCGTTCATGGAATCATGTGGTTGATTTGATAAATGGGCACTCTACATCTATCAATGAAAGTCTTAGCTATTATAGTGAAGTGGGGCAAATGCCGAGTATTAACGTATAACGAAAGAGATATGAAGAAGTTTTTAATTATACTTATAGGATTCATTGGTGCCTATTTAATGAGTGTGGGTATCTTCAATGCTTGGAATTTTCTTTCAGAGTTAGAACCTGTCGAAGTTGTAAAAAGACTATCTGTATTTGTTTATGGATTCTTTTCCTGTACGTTTATTATATGGTTTATTATGGTAGGCTTATTCGATATGTATTAATCATTAAATTTAAGCTCATTATAGAAGTACAATTATTGTTTGTACTCAAAAAAATCACTGTCACGTCGTGTCAGTAACTTGGTATAGTACCGGATAGTCCGTTCGAGGATTATTCGGTATCTTTATTTTCGTAATGTAAACTTTATAATAATGGAATTGATTTACAGGAAAATAGAGGATTTAAAAAAGTTTGATGGAAATCCAAGAAGCATATCGGAAGAACAACTACGTAAGTTAAAAGAATCAATAGAAAGTAATCCGGATTATTTCGAAGCACGTCCTATCATCTTGTCAAACCGCACGGGTGAATTTGTCATTATTGCCGGGAACCAACGCTATGAGGCATGTGTACAACTCGGTATGGAAAAAGTCCCTACGGTACTTATACCTAATCTGACAGAAGAAAAGGAGCATGAAATAATGATCCGTGACAATGTGAGTAATGGTGAGTGGGATGTCGCTAAGTTGTTAGATTTTGATTGTGACAAGTTACTTGAATGGGGAGTGGAAGGCATTAGCTTTCCTGAGATAAACGATTTTGATGATAGTATAGATGATACTCATAACGTACTTCGCAATGAAAACTACGAAGCAGGAGCGCATATAAATTACCTTGTTTTTGACGGATATCGTATTCCTGTCAGTGAAATAGAATTATCCGGATTAAAGCAGCGTGCAACGGATTATCTTGAAGAAAACGGAGTAATGATAGGTTTCGTAAATAATCTTTTGGGCTTATGATACAATACGTAGATATATCAAAATTGAATCCGGCAGAGTACAACCCCCGTTTACTTACCGATGAAGCACAAGAGAATTTAAAAAGGTCTATTGAAGAGTTAGGGATTATAAAACCTATCATAGTCCGTAAGTCAGATATGCGCATAATGGCTGGACACCAACGTACCAAAACTATGAAGTTACTTGGTTACACTAATGTACCGGCATTTGTTTTGGATGGAGTAAATTCTACTGATGAAGTACGCTTTAACCAATTACATAATTATGCGGAATGTGAAGTTTCGGAAATTCAACCGGAAATTACAGTAAAATTACCTGCAGGGATTAAAGGCAGCTTTTGTACGATACCAAACAAGGATATCACCATATTAACCAAAGGAAGCAACAATTCCAGGGTAGTAGACCTAACGAAAATGATTCTCCGTTACGGACAATTCGCTAATGCTGTATGCGACCATTCGGGAAAGGTTATCATTTCAACGGTATATGCCAAAACCGTAAAGCTTTTAGGGATGGACCTACTTGTTTATGTTCTTCCGGAGAATAAAGAGGGTATCGCACTTCAATACTTTTCTAAAGATTACGGAGTATTCGAGTATTCTCATTTAGAACGTAGAACGTATATTCAGTCATTTGCCCAGAAAGCACGATTACGTGAAAAGAATGGAATACCCAGTGGAAGAAGTCATTCTACTTTGTATGAGAATCAGGTTATTCCATATATCACAAAAGAAATGAGGATACTTGATTTTGGCGCAGGTCAAAAGGACTATGCAACCATGTTGAAAAAGAAAGGTTTCCACATCGATGCTATCGAGTTTTTTCATCGTAAGGACGGAGCAGATATCATTGATGAAGCAGAAATAAGAAAAGATTGTTCAGAAATATGCAGAAGTTTATCCGAATATGGTTTGTACGATGTCGTTATATGTGATAGTGTATTGAATTCGGTTAACTCTTTAGAAGATGAAAAGAATGTGCTTCTTTCTTTATCAGCCTTATGTAAAACAGGAGGTATGATATTCTGGTCCGGTATTCCTCTGCTGTTTGCTCAAAAATCTTCTGAACGTAAGGAAACACACGATTATCGGTCTAAAGCAGTATTTCTTGATGAAAAGAATTTTACGGCTAATTTCCGCTTTGGAGAATGGTACTTTCAACATTACCACTCTACACAGGATATTATTCGTTTGAACAAAACTTATATCGGTGACACGTTCAGTATATACGAGAAAGGTTCTGAAATAAGCATGGATAGAGAACTACGTGGTTCATCATTTCAAGTAGCTTCTATCAATGACAGGAAAGCAACTAAAGAAGAATATGCAAAAGCTTTGCAGTACGAATTTACACTTCCTCTTCCAAATAACAGGAAATGGAATTTAGATAAGTCCATCATACCAATTTTCAATAAACTATAATAGATGGCAGCACCGGAAGGAAATCAGTTTTGGATGTTAAGGAGTAAGCATGGAAGAGATAAGCTCTTTTCTACGCCTGAACTTTTATGGGAAGCAGCGTGCGAGTATTTTCAATGGTGTGATGAAAATCCGTGGACTACAAGAAAGGCTATTAAAAAAGTTATTCCCGTAAAAAGGAAAGTAGGAAAGAAAACACAGGTGGTCAATGAAGAGCAAACGCAGAGAGAAATAACACCTACTTCACGTCCGTACTCTTTAACCGGGTTCTGCATATATGTAGGGGCTTCGTCGATGTGGTGGCGAAACTTTAAAGAGCAGTGTAAAAATAATAAGGATGAAGATTTTTTAATAGTCATCACACGCGTGGAGGAGACAATAGAAACTCAACAATTCGAGGGGGCATGTGTCGGAGCTTTCAATGCTAATATCATTGCACGTAAATTAGGGCTCGCTGATAAACAGGAGTTAGATCACACCAATGCGGGCAAAGAGTTTAAAGGATTCAGTTTTCTACCTTATACACCGGAAGCAGAAAAGTATAAGTGATGGAAGAACAAAAGGTCAACATAAAGCAGCGTTTAGCATATAACTATCTTCGTGATGATTTCACAAAGTTCTTATGCTACGGTGGTGCCGGTGGAGGCGGTAAGTCATGGCTGGGCTGTGAATGGCTTATGCAATGCGCTTACAATCTTCCCGGTACACGTTGGTTTGCTGGCCGTGACAGTCTAAAAGATAGCCGTGAATCTATTTCAGTAACATTTGACAAGGTAGCCAAAAAACATGGATTTACAGCTTATAAGCAGACAAATGACGGTATATCTTTCGATAATGGTTCAGAGATTATCTTTCTTGATCTTACCTATTATCCAAAGAAAGACCCGATGTATGAAAGGCTTGGTTCAAAAGAGTACACAGGGGGGTGGATTGAGGAAGCCGGACAGGTGCATTTTTTGGCTTTTGAAGTTTTGAAAACACGTATAGGTCGGCATTTGAATGATGTCTATCATATACCCGGTAAAATATTAATTACTTGTAATCCTAAAAAGAATTGGTTATATCGTGATTTCTACAAACCATGGAAAGAGGGCAAATTAAAAGCTCCATACGCTTTTATTCAAGCTTTAGTACAGGATAATCCATTTGCAACGGAAGATTACATCGACTCACTTCGTAACACAAAGGATAAGGTTACGAAGGAACGACTGTATTTCGGTAATTGGGAGTATGATGATGACCCGTCAGCCCTTTGTGAATATGATGCAATATGTGACCTGTTCACAAATGAACACATCAAGCCGACAGGATTGCCTTCTTTGTCTACCGACCTTGCAATGAAAGGACGTGACCGATTTATTGCCGGACATTGGGTAGGCAATGTATGTACCATACGAATCGATCAGGAATACAGTACGGGTAAAAGTATTGAAACCGATCTAAAAAAACTGATGGTTCAATTCGGTATTCCTAGAAGTATGACTATTGCCGATTCTGACGGCTTGGGTGCATACTTGGAAAGCTATTTGAACGGTATTAAAGAATTTCACGGAGGTTCAAGACCTATCAATCCTGAATACGACAATATTAAATCTGAATGCGCTTTTAAGCTCGCTGAATTGATTAATGACCGTAAGCTAAGGATTATATGCACCGAAGAACAAAAAGACCGTATCATAGAAGAATTAGGCGTATTAAAGCAAGATCATATAGATGCAGATACGAAAAAGAAAGGCATTATCAGCAAAGAGAAAATGAAAGATATATTAGGGCATTCTCCTGACTATCTCGATGTATTAATTATGGCGATGTTCTTCAGGATTAAACCAATAGCAGGGAAAGCCAGAGCAAAAGTAGCTACGATATGACAGTAAATGAATTTTTAATATTAAGTAAGGTTGCTCCTGTTGAAGAAGTAAAGGAGCAGATAGAACGTTTGAGAAAGCCATACTCCGTGTGTAAGGTAAAAACACCCGATACACTGAATGATATAACTATGGGGCAGCTTATTGCATTGCAGTCGATAAGCGATACTGTCAGCCTGATATATGTACCATGTGAGGTATTGCTTGGATTGGGGAAAGAGAACATACATAATGCCGATGCGGAGAAAGTAATAGGCTTTTCCATGTGGGTAGTGAAAGAAGTTGAACGCATCAACAGCGTATTTGCAACTACCAATACCAAACCAACACCGGAAGAAATAAAAGCCGGTAGTGAAAGTTTGAACTTTGGTTTATTCGGGCTTATTGATTACTACGCCACACGTATGGGAATAACGAATCACGAGCAGGTAGAGCGTGTCCCATGGGTAAGGGTATATAAGTGTCTGGATATGGATGCAAAGCGGATGAATTATCAACGTAGGTTACAAAAAATAATAGCAGAGAAAAGATGATAACAGTAGAAGAAAAAATAAGAAGCATTGCCGAACAGATCAAAGGGGTTAACTACATTTTTGACAGTTGGCAAAACGCTAACATTAGATTGGACGAAGAACAATTCCCGGTAATAGTGAATGTTCTTCCTGCTTCCGGCACTTTGAAGTTAGGAAAACAACAGCTAAAGGATTTCCAAAACTGTATGATAGCTTTTCTTGATAAAACGGACTTCGATTTCGATTCTCTTGAAAACAATGCTATCGTTGAGCGTTGCAAGAATATTGCCAAAGAATTTATTCTTCGGGTAAATGAGAGTGACCTGTTTGAAGATATAGAAGAAGAAATATTTTATTCCGTGATCTATGATAAGCTGGATGCCAATGTTACGGGAATTATGATAGAACTAGAGTTAAGAGAAACCAAAGGGCTTGTGGTATGCTATGGTAAGCCGATAGACAGATATTTCAATGGAGAACGATAGGGCATTACATATTATAGAGGATGAGCTGGAGGCGTTGAAAAAACGCATCATTGATAATCATATACGTGCCCGTCAGGTTGCAAGTGGCAGGACAATCCGAAGTCTGAAAGTACAGATGGATGATAATGGTGGGATACTATGGGGTCGCCAAGCTTTCGGAGTGTTGGAGACAGGACGTGGACCGGGAAAAGTGCCTAAAGGGTTTTATCAGAAAATACTTGAATGGATACACGATAAAGGTATTCAGGTTGAGAAACCGAAAACATTCGCCTATTTCGTTGCTAAAAAAATAAAGAAAGAAGGTACGGAACTCTATCGGAAAGGTGGCATAAATGATATATACAGTAAAGAGATTCCAAAAACAGTGAATAACATCTCAAACAGGATATTTACCCTTTTGGAAGTAGAAGTTGAATCAATTAATATAAACGCTTCAAGATGAGAACAACAAATATAAACGGCATAGAGATAAGCTATCCTAACGAGATAAGCTTTTGTTTCAATCCTGAGATAATAAGATTATCCGGATCATCAAATACGACAGTAGTTGAAGTATGGTATGGTGACAGGGTATATAGCATATCGATAGAACCGTATAACAATATCGCTTCATTGAATATATCGGATATCACCCGCCTGTTTTTTAATTCTGCAAACCTATTCGGAGAGGCTACCGGGAAAAAGATAGATATATATTTAAGACAGAATGGCGAAGTGTTGTTCTCTTTCAGTACATTTTGTATGTGGGGTTCAATAAGTGTCGGAGAGCGTTTTAACGGTTCAAGAGTGGTAACTTGGTTCCGGGCTTTCCCGTTTACTGTTTCCTTTTATACATCGGCAGGCGGGAGCATCTATAAAAAAGAAGATGATAACGGGTATACCGGCTTCAATGGGAATACACCGCAAATCGTTTATCAGATTGATCCGTTTACTCTTTTCAACCCACGAAAATTTGGTATGATACTGATAGAGGGTGACGAAGCTTCAGGAACATTCGATGATACATTTGATTACACCTTTGACGGAGCGGCAGAGACCGAGATAGAAATAAAACTTATACCTGATGATTGCAAAGATGGCATATATCTAAGATGGATTGATAAGCACGGGTTCATTCAATATTACTTATTTAAATCCGGAGAGAGAACCAATAATACAGCCAATGCCGGAGAAACTATGCCGATAGATTACCAGGCAGAAGATAGACGCTTTGAAGGTGTATCCAGGCAGCAGGGAAAAGACGCTATAATCAGCCAAAAGATATATGTATCACTTGTAACGCAATCAGAATTTGACTTCCTGGAAGGAGCTTATATGTCCCCTGTTATTGATTGGTATGTAGGAAAGGATGATATCGGGAAAGATGTTTGGTGTCCTGTCAACGTGCAAGTGGGCTCTTTGGCTCGTGAGAACAGAAGCCTTCAAGATTTTATAATGGTAATTAATTATCCATCTTTAATAACACAGAAATTATGAAAGAAGAATTGATAATCGAAACAGACGGCTATTATGAACGTTTGGACTTAGGCAGTGATACAGGTATCACCCTGAAGTATAACTCAAACATATTTTCTGATATCAGCAAGATCAACAGTAACAGGAGCTATACGGTAAAAGTTCCTATAACGTCCAATAATAAAAGGATCGTTGACAATGCGGAGCTGCCTCACTATGAGAGCCGGTTTACACACCGTAAGCACTATGCGCAGTATTTCAAGAACGGTCTGCAGATCGTAAAGAACGCTCTTGCCGTATTGCTCGCTACAAGCGATGTCTATGAACTAGCCCTGATATGGGGTAATGTATCCCGTTTCTCAGATATGGTCGGCAGAGGTGAATCCCTGAACGATTTAAGCGGTAACGATTTTATCGTGTGGAACAAACAGATGTCGGGGATCGATCACGGAAATTTCTTCATACCACTTGTAGACAACGGTATCAGGTATGTTTCAGACAGCAACATCAATGAGAATGTATATTATCATCCGGCCGTTAAGGTAAGCTGGATATTGGATAAGATACAAGCAGATAACAATATCGTGTTACTCTTTCCCGATGATAAGAAAGAGTTCATCAACAGGCTTATGATTCCGCTTATTGACAAAGAAGGCTCAAAAGAGCTTATGAATGAATCTCCCATAAAGTTAGATATATTCGCTGCATCAAGCACCGAACAGCCCAGGCTTAAAGGACTTGATTTAAAATTTGTGGGAGAATCCACGGAAAGCAAATACGGAAAAATAACTTTGATACATGTCTATACCTGGCGGAATGTTTACGGATACAGAGTTCTCCATGATAGCGAAGAATCTAATCTGTATGGAAACATTGTTATCAGGATAGACAGGGAAAGCATTCCAAGTGCTACTGGAGTACATTTGCATATAAACAAACTAACTAACAATAACGAGATAAAATACATAGACGAATTGCCTCCCTCTTATGTATCCGGTACTGATACGAGCTTTGAACTAACATATAGTATGGGAAGTAATTTTTCAATAGAAAAGGATGAAACTATTTTTTTAGGTATAGGGTATAAAGAGTATTTGGAAGATGTGGTTGTCAATGTTACGAACATCTATGCGAATATTGAATTACGGCTATCTCCACGTGATGAAGTATATACAGGAGAACGTTATCCGATTGCCGCCAATCTTCCAAACATTAAACAGATTGATTTCATAAAGGCAATATGCAGTATGTTAGGGCTGTTTGCCATTCCGGTAGAGGGAAGCAATAATACTATCCGTCTTGTAACGCTGGATATCATCTACAATAACAAGTCTAAAGCTTACGATTGGAGTAACAAGCTAATCAAGGCGGGAATAGGAAGTACACCTAGGGAAATGACTTTCTCCCTTTCCGATTTTGCCCGTGTCAATTATTTCAAATACAAAGAGGATGATACGGTAAATGGTAACTATGACGGAGAGATAAGGGTTTCGGATGATAGTTTGGATAAAGAAAAAGATATGGTTACACTTCCATTTGCCGGTAGCGACACACTGGATGGTAAGGCAGTCATTCCTTTGTACTCATACAAAAACAATGATGACGGAACAAAAGAACTGGAGTATTCACAATGCCAACCGAGAATATTACTTGAGGAAAACAACAACGGGATGTCGAAAGGCGTGTTTACGGGATTAAGTTTTGCGGACCTTCTCGATAACAATTACAACCGTTACAGGGAAGTTGTAAACAGCCCCAAAGTGATAAAGGAAGATATCTACCTGTCAAATTACGAATTAATGACACTGGACCTGACTATTCCCGTTTATCTGTCGCAATATGCCCGGTACTATGCGATAGTAACGATAGAAGCCCACGAGAATAATAAATGTGAGTGCAAATTATTACAACTATAAATGCCATGAGTAACGATAAAGTAGAAAAAATATTAGATATCAAAGTTCAATATAATGAAGCTATCAAAGGCATAGCTGAATATAACGTTAAGGTCAAAGAACTAAAGGATGAGGAAACATTGCTTACTGCAAGATGGAAAGAGGGAAAAATCGAATCTCAGGAATATTACGAAAAGATAGCAGCATTAAAAGCCGAATCAGCTCAATATACAGAGGGAGTTCGTGTTCTTTCAAAAGAAATTCAGAACAATATTAAAGCTGAAAAAGAGCAAGAAGGAAGCTTGGTATCTTTACGTGCTTCATTATCCAACCTTACAAGGCAGTATGATGAAATGGGAGAAGCAGAGCGTAATTCTGCATCCGGTCAGGATTTGGAGATACATATCAATGCCATAACAGATAAAATCAAAAAAGCGGAAGAAAGTACGCAACGTTTTTACAGAAATGTAGGAAGCTACCAAGAAGCTTTTGAAAATGCTCTTTCTCCATTAAAAGATAAATTGGATGAACTAACTACCGCTTACCTGAAAATGTCCGATGAAGAACGCAAAGGAGCTAAAGGCGAAGAAATGCGTAAACATATACAGGAGATTAAAAATAAGCTTGAAGATACATCTGCTGCAGGAGGGAAATTTCAAAACGAATTACTTCGATTAACAGGGGTACAAAGTGGATTTCTGGGAAGCATAGCCGGTTCTGTCAATGGTATAAATAACATGTCTCAGGCATTTATTGCAGGGAAAGCGGCGGTAGCAGCATTCGCTAAACAGTTGATGGCCCTACTTAAAAATCCTATTGTAGCTATTCTAGCAGCTATTGCTTTAGCTGTTATGACTTTAAAGAAAGCCATTAGCTCAAGCGAGGAATCTATGAACAGATGGAGTAAAGCAATGGCTCCGATATCAAGAGCTCTTAATTTTATGTTGGGCATATTACAAAAAATAGGAAGCTGGCTGTTAGGCGGGATTGAATTGGCGAGCTCCTTTTTCGCTAAACTAGCAAAGATCGCAGAATCTATTCCCGGTATAGGAAATAAAATAAAAGAAATGAATGAGGCAAGCGGAGAAGCGGTTGCTCTTGCTGAAGAAAAGGCTGCCTTTGAAAAGCAAGCCCGAGAGGATGAAGTACAAAATGCCAAAGCTGCATTAGAGGTATCCAAATTGAGAACTTTGGCAAAAGACAAAGAGAAGTATACGGCAGAGGAACGATTGAAATTTGTACGTCAAGCGAACAAATTAGAGGAGGAACAATCGAAGCGAAATGTAGAGCTTGCTGAAAGAAAGTTGAAAGCACTTCAAATTGAGTCAAGTTGGGCAGACAACAACGCAGAAACAAATAAAGAACTTGCAAAACTGGAAGCTGATGTGTATAGGGCAAGAAAAGAATATTTTGATAAGACACGTGAATTGAAAGAACAGGAGAATACCATCATTCAGGAAAGTACGGCAAAAGCAAAAGCAGAAGCGGAAGCTAAAAAGAAAGCAGCTAAAGAGGCGGCTGATAAAGTAAAAGAAGCCAAGCAAAAGGAATTGGAAGCTGTACGACAAGCGGAGGATGCTATTCTCTCATTGCTTAAAGATGGAGTAGAGAAGCAACGAAAAGAGATAACTATAAGCTATACCCGCCAAATAGAGGACTTACAAAGAAAGCTGAAAGAAGAAAAGAACCTGACAAAGAAAGCACGTGAGGAGATAAATAAAACGATTGTACTTTTGCAGCAAAAGCAGGAGCAGGAACTTCAAAAGCTTTCCGATGAAGAGATAAAGACATTGATAGAACAGGAGCAAAAGCGGATAGCCTTAAAACTTGCAACGGTTAAGAAAGGTTCGGAGGAAGAACTCACTCTTCGTCTACAGCAGTTAGAGAACCAAAAAGAATTAGAGCTTGAAAACACGAAGCTTACAGAAGAAGATCGCCTGTTAATCATAGCCAAATACCAGAAGCAAGAACAAGATTTAAAGAATCAGCATAATGAAGAACTAAGACGGCAATCAGCTAATGCTATCAAAGCCGATTTTGAAGAACGGATAACCGAAGCTTACGGGAATGAGCAACAAATTTTAAGTATTCAGTTGGAGCAACGTAAAGCTGAATTGGATGCACTTCATCAAATGGAAGGTGAAAGCGATGCTGATTTTAAATTAAGGCAGTTGGATGCTAAACAGGCTTATCTTGACGCACAAAAATCGCTTAATGACAAAGAAATTGAAATAGAGCAGGCTAAAGCTTCTGCATTGGCTGAAATTGGCGATAGCATTGTTTCCGTGCTTGATAGTGTAAGCGAAGGTAATAAGCAAGCAGCAATAGCAGCTAAGATGATAGGTCTTGCAACCGTAGCGATAAATCAGGGTATAGCTATTTCTGATGCTGTAAGGTTAGCGATGAAGTCAGGTTCATGGATTGATGCCATAGCTAAAATTACAACAGGTATAGCAACAGTAGTTGCTAACATGGCAACAGCGATAAAGTCAATAAAAAGTGCTAAATTTGCCACAGGTGGTTATGTCAGTGGACCGGGTACAGGAACGAGCGATTCAATACCGGCACAGCTTTCAAATGGCGAGTCCGTAATAGCTGCAAGACCTACGGAAATGTTCGCTCCGCTTTTATCCTCGCTTAATATGATGGGCGGAGGTGTGCCGATCAACGTAACCGCTACAAGCAGCCAAACTCTAGGAGAGGACATGCTGGCCAGAGCTGTCGCTAAAGGGGTACGAATGATGCCGAATCCGGTTGTTGCCGTTTCGGAAATCAATCAAGTTAATAACCGTGTAGATGTATTGGAGAATCTTTCTAAATTATGATTATAACAACGTACAAATTGCTATCAATAAACAAAACAATGTTAGAGGTATTGGTAAATGCCTCTATTGATGCGTCCGATGTAAAATATCTGAAAATGTACGAAGACTACCTACGCTTAGTGGAAGAAGGGCATAAAATGACGTACATAGTTAGATACCTTTCGGATGAATACGACATTGCAGAAAGGACTATTTACCGGATAGTAGATAAGCTATCATCTGATATCGAAATCTGATATAGGGGGTGGGCGGTTGCTCACCCTTTTTTTACTGTCACGTCGTGTCAGTGCAATCATTCCCGATAATTCGTATAGCCGTATCCCGTTTCATACCTTTGTTTCAAACAATTATAGAGATATGGCGAAGTTATACATCAACAAAGACATTGTAGCCGATAAGGATAAAATGATAAACTGGTACCTTACCGGTGATGAAGGAATGTCCTTTTCTGACGTACAAAGTTTCATAGATTGGATGGACCCTAATGATAACCGAATTGACATAGAATTACATTCATGTGGTGGTCGATGCGATGAAGGATACGCAATGTATGATGCTTTGAGAGCTACAGGAAAAGAAATTTCATGTAAGGTTGTCGGCAAATGTGCTTCTATGGCAACAATAATTCTTCTGGCCGCCCCAATCGAGAGGCGCAGCGCATACGAACACGCTAAATTTTTAATTCATTCTCCTTATTATCCCGAAGGTATTGCTCTTGGTGACATGACACCAGAAACGTTAAGGCAGGCTGCTGAATCATTAGAGGAAGAAAAAGAGAGAATGTTGGCTGTTTATGTAGAACGTACAGGGAAAGATCGTGCAGCATTAGAGGTACAGATGGCTACTAATGATTGGTTTGACGGTGAAAAGGCTGTCGAATTGGGATTCATATCACAAGTTATCGCTCCGGCATCGGCAGCGGCTAAAGACAAGAAATTTTTTAATTCTAATTTTAAAAGTATGGCAAAAGAAAAAGTGACAGTAGCACAAGCATTTCATATGCTGGGTGTGGCTTTGGGTGTAGCAAAGGATACTTCCGAAGCGGTAGCTATGGAAATCACCACATCAACAGGTGATGTCCTGACGGTTGAACGTGAAGAAGGAGAAATACAAGTTGGTGATCCGGCTTCTCCTGACGGTGAATGGGTATTGGAGGATGGCAGAACGGTTATCGTTACAGATGGAGTGATAACGGAAATCAAAGAACCGTCTAACGATGAAGATGAGAATGAGGCTTTAAAGAAAGAAAATGAAGAGTTGAAGGCTGAAATCGAAAATCTGAAAGCAAATGCTAAATCGGAAAATGACAATAAGATTTTGGCTGCCGTTAAAGCTGCCGGTGGTGAATCATTCTTAGCAAAACATTGCAGTACCTATGTACCTGCAGGACGTGCTTTCAATACTTCCGCTAAAAAGACAGAGAAGCAAGAGCCGGTTAGCTTAATTGATAAGATGCTGGAAGAAAAGAGAGCAAAACAAAAGAACAAATTTAAAAACGTGTAACTATGACTTGGGAACAAATTAAAAATCTCACCCCTAGCAATGGGGCTATCAAGAGTTTAAAAGACCTCTTGATTATGACAAACTTTACGGATGAAGATTTGGAACGTTTCTTCACTTTCCGTAATAAAGTAAACAAAGGTGATAAATTGGGATGGATAGGCGAGATGGAAGATATCGGATGGGCCGGTTCAGGTTGTAATCCAATTTATCGAAAAGCTACTATCGCTGCTGCTGAGAAAGAATGGGATATGGGTGAATGGTCTATTCCTCTCGAATGGTGTTATGAAGAATTAGAAGGCACTATTGCCGAATACTGCTTGAAAACGGGTACTGATATCGGTGACTTGACGTCAACGGAATACATGGACTACATCGTTCTTCCTGCATTGGATTTGGCTATTAAGCGTATGTTCTGGCGTTTTGCATGGTTTGGAGATAAAGATGCTGCCAATATTGATGATTCCGGAAGCATTACTGACGGTGTAGATGTTGAGCTTTTCAAAACGTGTAATGGATTCTTCAAACAGTTATTTGCCATTGCCACAGCAAATGCAAACCAACGTGTTACCATTGCAGCAAATGCCGAATCAACGTATGCACTCCAGCGTAGTAAGATTCGTGAGGCAGGTGTAGCTATTAATATCTTTGATGAATTATTTGATAATGCTGATCCTCGCATCGCATCTATGGATGGGTCAGGCGTATTCTGTACAAAGTCATTGGTTGATGCGTTGGAAAAAGATTTAAAGCGTGAGTACAAGCTTATCCTTACGTGGGAACAGGTATTCAAAGGCTTGGATGTAACCGAGTATGACGGACATTTGATCTATCGTATTTCTATTTGGGATCGTTTCATACAAAAGTATCAGAATAACGGAACGAAGTTAAATATGCCTCACCGTGCCGTGTTTGGTTCTCCTAAACAATTATTTGTCGGTTCTCCGGCTGATAAGATTATTTCTGACTTAGATATTTGGTTTGACAAGAAAGACCGGAAGAACTATATCTATTCGACAGGTAAGTTAGGTACTCTTATCGGAGAAGATAACTTATTCCAATTAGCTTATTAAGAAAGGAGGGATTATGGGAAGCTTATGTGATAGTTTGATTAAAAAGGATATATCGCCAAATTGCGATGATCCGATCACTCCTGGATATGAAGCAGAAGGCGTAATTATTAACCGCCGTGACATTGATTTTGCCGCTTCTGTTTTCGATGAAACCAATAAGAATGTAATAAAGACGTTGGTTCTCAAAAAAAGCAAGAAAGCTTATCGGATTGTGGTACCGGGAAAAACACCATTCACCGGAACAAAAACGGCTTTGGCTGTTGGTACTTACAATAATACATTTACAAATGATCTCAGCTTTGTTGTATTGGATGATGGACCGGATGTTTGTTCCGAAATCATTGACGGAATTACAAACGGAGAATTTGTAGTTATTCTCGAGAGAAAGTATAAGGGGTTACAGAATGCGGAGCATAAGGGCAATAAAGCTTTCAAGGTTTACGGATGGTATCAGGGACTTATGGCCAATACGATGGAAAATGATTCTTATTCAGAGGAAACAGACGGAGGATGGGCTGTTGCTCTTCAGGAAACGAAATCCCCGAAATCTGCTTTATTCCTATTTAATACGGATTACGATACTACCAAAGCACAGGTGGAAACACTTGTATCAACACCAGCAGCTTAGTTATGGATTTCCAGACAGTGATTAATAAATTAGAAGTGTTGAGAAGCCGTACGGGCTTCTCTGCTTCTGATAAAACGGAGATAGAAATAATCTACCGGGAAGTCTTTTCTAAAGATTTTATAAAAACATCATGTAGCGACTGCTACCGTGATGCAGTAATTGAAATATATACATACTTAAAAAGAAATGGCATTATGAAAGTAAGATGTAACTATTCCCTAAAAAACGGTGTGCTCCTACAAGAATTTGGAAGCCCTAATATGTACACGAATGCAACTCTTACGGATGAAGCGGCAGAGATTTATTTGTCACGTAATCCGGGAGGGATTAAATTCTTCGCTACCCTTCCTGATAACTGGGAAGAAAGGGTTAAAAACCGTACTGCTCCTAAAAGCAAAATGAATGAATACTTGATTTCTGCATTGGTAAATGGCTTTGAGGATGGAAAAACGGCAGAAGCTTTAAAAGAAGAATATAAGGCTTTTCAAATTGATGGTAAGAATATTCCAGCCAAGTCTTTATCGGCTCATATCAAAGCTGCTTTAGCTTCCTACGAAGCATCAAAGAAAGAGAAAGAAGATAATAAAGAATAAAAAAGCAACCTCACGAAGTTATGAATGTAAAATCACTGAAAAAACCTGCAAAACGTGTTTCTGTAGGCTATTTGAGGCAATACGGGATACAGACTTTTGGAGAAGATAATCTCTATCCTCAAACCTTGTTGGGTATCATTGCTTCCAGCTCTACTGGGAGTGAATGTGCCGAACGATTTGCAACCTTTATAGAGGGTAACGGCTTTCGTGAGGTTGCTTTCTCTGAATATGTCGTAAACAGGATGGGTGATACAGCAGATGATATACATCAACTGGTATGCAAGAACGTTGCTGATTTTGACGGTTTGGCATTGCACGTAAATTACAACATGTTAGGGCAAATAGTAACGCTAAACAATATCCCTTTTGAGAACTGTAGGCTAATGGAAGAAGATTCCAACGGTTATATTGGCAAGATTGCTGTTCATCCGGATTGGAGCGGCAAAAAAACGAGAAACGGTAAGCCGTTGAAGGTCGATATGAACAATATTGACTTTATAGACGTGTTTAATCCACGGAAAGAAGTGGTATTAAAACAAATAGAAGCTGCCGGAGGTATTGAAAACTACAAAGGACAAATTCTTTGGGTATCAGGAAGCGGGAGGAATACCTACCCGGCGTCACGGGCAGACCGTGTAGTAACCGAAATGAGTACCGATGAAGGGCTTTCAAATGTCAAATATCGTAATGTACGTTGTAACTTCATGCCGGCAACAATAATAGTTACTAAAAAGGGACAGCGCATAAAAGATGATGGCGATGAAAGAGAATCAAATGACACCGGTTTTTCAGACACGCTGGTACAGCTTCAGGGAGACGTCAATGCCGGTAAGATATTAGAGGTCGAATTAACAACCGAAGAGGAAAAGCCCGAAGTTCTTAACTTCAAAGCTAATAATTATGATAAAGAGTTTACTGTAACTGATGCAAGTACAGTTGAGCGTATATACTCGGCTTACGGTCAAGAGCCATGGTACTGTATCCGTATCGGTAAAATTGGCTTTTCAGGTGAAATTTTAGAGGATGCTTTCGAGTATTATAACTCTATTGTCAGTAAGCAGCAGCGCATGATTGAGCGTGCTTTCACAAAGATTTTTGAGCATTGGTACGAAGTGGCAAATCCGAGTAATGATTTTAGTGTAGAACCTTTAAAGTACATAAGAAATGACAAGTTATCTAACAACGCCTGAAGATGTGCGCAGATATACTCGTGAAGTATCGAAGCAGGTTGATGATAAAAGGATATATACGTATATCCGTGAATCGGAATACATTGATATAAAAAGCGCCATAGGCGATGCTTTATTCCTCGATCTAAAAGAATCACCTGAGAAATATGAATTACTACTTGAAGGTGGGGTATATGATGATTGCGGAGAAAAGAAAATTTTTCCCGGTATTAAAGCAGCCTTAAATTATTATACCTACGCAAGAATTGTAAAAAACGGAGATGGTAATGTTACTCGATATGGTTTTGTAAACAAAGACTCTGAATATTCCTCTCGTCCGGATGTGAAAGAAAAGATCATTGCCTACAATGATGCTTTTTCTATTGCAGATCAATATTTAAAGGAGTGTGTAATGTATTTGCAGAATAATAACAAGCAATATCCTCTTTATAAAGGAAAAGGTAAAATCAAAGCTAATAGAACAATATATAAGATTATAGGAGAATAAGATATGGGATTGTACGATGAATTATTAGCGTTAGCTGAACAGATTAGAACAGAGAAAAACAAAAGAGCCAACGATGCCGAGCGCATTGGAACAATGTTTAAAAAAATAATTAGTTATTTACCGTTGATAGGAGGGGTTAAAGAAGTAACGCAGATAAATACATCTTTAGCAAAAGGGGTGTACATCTATACCCACACATCAAGCGGAACTACGTATAATGATATTTTATTCGTAACAAAAAGTTCCAATGATGCCGGAATGGTTGACACGCATTTCTTATTGTTTAATAAATCACAGTATTCATTACAATATAGGCGTAATGATGAAGCATTTAGTGATGTATTCAAATATAATGGGCGCACGTATTTTATAAATGATATCTCTGATAAGGACTTGCAAACATTCTTTCGGAATATTGGCTACATAAATATGAGTGATAAATACGAAGCCAATTTTATCCATACGTTAGACGGTATTGTTTATGCAGGTGCAGATGTCATAGAAAACGAAATAACAGAGGAACAAAAAGTAAGTCGTTTCCAAATAAGACTATCAGGATTCGGCATGTATTATAGACGTTTGCCGTATAAAGATAATCCTGATACTAATTTCGGCTCTACTCCATTTATACCGTTAGGACATGTAAATTTAGGAGAAATAGAGAATGAGGAATATTTAGATAATGTTATAGAGC